>Ga0105117_1000556_pt1 | contig 8897 bp, 8 predicted proteins | sample OSP_15_2_FD_79144 | JGI IMG/M metagenome (GOLD analysis project Ga0105117, IMG submission 79144) | Extremophilic microbial mat communities from Yellowstone National Park, USA - OSPB_Slides-mat_host_7_15 | ecosystem: Environmental > Aquatic > Thermal springs > Hot (42-90C) > Microbial mats ... | reverse complement strand
GTTCTTATGTCTACTAATGGTAGATTAAATTTCCTAAGGATTTTATAATAATCGACTTGAGCTTTAGCTAAAAGATATATCAAAGACGAATCTACGTTTCTTGAGGCTTTATGAATAATCTCATCATAAAATAATGATAACGAACCTAATAGAAAACTTCTATAACTTTTTATAAGTGTAGGTCTTAGAATTCTAAGTTCATTGTATCTAAATTCATAGTTCTTATCCATGTGAAGTATTGCAGTTACTTCTTTATAATTCAATTTTTTTAATTCATTTTTCAAAACACCGGGCTCATCAATTTTATATACATCATCATTTGAAAATATAACCCATTCTGGATTATATTTAATAGCTTCTTTAACACAAGTATTTACACTATAAGCGTAGTTAAAATACCTCCCAGAACTCTCACAAAAAATTATGTGAAACCCTTTATACACTTCTAAATCCATCTTAGCATATTGTCCGTTAACGTTAGCAGTAGGAATAACAATTATAATATCAGTATCTCCTTCTACCTCATAAATGTTAATGTAACTTCTAGGTCTACTCTTCATCCATTTTACTAGGTCCTCTACGGATTCAAATTCATCATAAAATTTCAATACATCCTTAGGATTGTCTGAATAGTACAACTCATCAAGCCTCTCAGCATTGATATACATGACATATTATTCTTCTATTATTCCTAAATATAAAGATTCTCCAAGATTTTACTTTGTGAGTTACTTCAAAATTTTATTAAAGCTAACATTAAACTTACTTTTAATCTAACATCTGATTTTGAATTTATGAAAATTCAATGAGCTTGGCATCTAGTAAGAAAATTGAGGAATTTCACAAAGCATCAAAGATTTATTTAGACATTAATAAGATTGGTAATTATTAAAATAAGTATATCTTACTATTATTTATTAATATATTTTCCTAAGAAGCATCTATGAATAGTAATCTGTATTATCTAGGCTCTAGTAAGATATTAATTGACAAGATAATTAAGTAAACCATAAAATACTGCTTATAAGTTTACTCATCTAAAATAGAATAGAATTAACCCTCTGCCAAGAATCATTAAGATAAAATCGACGATAAATTAGTAAAATCATGATTTTACTATGAAATATCTAATCTCTTTTATTAATTTATGTATCTTTATGTTAATTTTATAATATATCTAAATATATTAATATTTATATTAACCCTATTAATCATAAAATTCATTTTGAAGCTCTTGGTTATCCAATTAACCTTAAGTCTATCTCTATAGCAAAAATATACTATAACCAAGATGAATTATAGAAATTTAAATGGTTTAGTAAAGTATGGTTAGCAATTCTTAAATACTACTTCAAAAAATGGTAAATATGTGGTAAAGCTTAAAAGAAGAGACTTTATAGGATTAATAGCATCTGGCATAACTATAGGAAGTGTGGTAACTCTTCTAGAAAATAAAAGGTATAGTAATAAAGAAGTGAAAATAAGTAACATTAACAGTAATTTAAGTAGTTATTATGCAATAGTTTACGGTAATCCTAAATTAGGTTACAAAGCTATAGGCAATAACGGAGAAGTATTATTTAGTGGCCAATGTAATGAAGGCTCTGGGACTTGCGGAATATATGAGGCATTAAAATACGTTCAATCCAATTATAAATTTGGTAAAGTTATAATTTTAGGTACTTTTTACCCGATTAACTCTCCTACTATTTCATCTACTGAGGTAGAAGTTGAGGGAAATGCCACTATATACGTTAATCCTAATAGCTTACCTTTTATATTATCCTTAAGGACAAGGAATATTAAAATCCTTTGGTATAAAAATATAGGTATAGTAAACAATATTTTAACAAGTAGAAAATCATTTTCTTTAAATCCATACGTGATATTTACTAATAATACTGAAGGACTCCTATTTGCAAATGGAGATCAATCCATAGGAGAGCCGAATTCGTTTACTATATCCTTGTGGGTATATGGTAATCAGAACCCTTATGGCGGATATATTTTATCTTACGGCTCTTTAAAGAGCGGAAAAATTTGGGCTATTCAAAACACTCAGAACTCTATAACCTTTAGCGGCAGTTTAGGCGATATATCTGCTTCTCTTCCTTCATCATCTAATTTTAACATAATAGTAACTTGGAATAACGGTTATGCAGAGTTATATATTAATGGAAATAAGGTTAGTTCTGGTAAGGTCCAGATAGAATATAAGAGTCCAGCCTATATATGGATTAATAACTTTCCTATTCAATCCCAACAAGGTGGCCTTAATTTACCTTCTTGGTTTTCATATGTAGAGAATATACAAATATACAATTCAATTTTATCTCCTTCTCAAATATCAAAGTTAGCGTCTTCTCCAGTACAAGATCCCGTAGATCAGTCCATAGTTTTATGGGCTCTCTATAGGTATATAATGTACTTAGGGGATTTAATAACTGGTAAAGGTTTTCAAAGAATGGGCTCCTTATTATTTTCTGGTGTTATTTAAATGTTTCAAATAATGTTTTTAGATGATATAAGATATATCTTTTATCAATTAAATGTTCTATAATTTTATATATAATAATATATAATATTATTTTAGTTTAATATTGCAGTCTTCTTAAAAGATATATCAAATTAAGGCAACTCTTCTGTTAAATGCAAAATAATAGCACATGCCAAAATTTTCAAATGCACACTAGGTTTAAAAATAATGGGACTAAGTAGGAATTAGTGAGAGCGTGAATACAAAATTCATAGCTGCAATCTCAATAGCTGCAGCATTAGCGACGCTGTTAGTCTATCAAGCATTTGTAGTAGGTTTCGTAGTAAGTAATCAAACTACTGGATCAGTAGTTCAAATAGACTCTCAAAGTGCCTTATTACAGATAGATCCAATAGATAATCAATTTGCTAGCGTCTCTACCAATGGAGGCCTTAGTATATCATTACCTGCGATAGCACCAGGTACTGCAGATTACGCTGCAGAAATAGATCCAGGTGCTGCAGCTGCGCCAGTAATGTATTCAGCAGCCTATCTGTTTGCAATAGCTGAAGTAGAATTCAATTATCCTGGTAATAGCAATCAACAAGCAGCACTATTCGCAAACTTAGAGAATGTTCAGACAAATAACTTGCCAATAGAAATCCTAGTATTAGAAACTCCAGGCAGTAATCTAGTAAAACAATTAACAAACTTCCCTCATAACGAGATTCAAATTAAAGCAGTTGCTCCTGGTGAGGTTAGTATTAATGGCCAACAGTTTTGGGTATTAGCAACTTATGGTCTACCAAGCAATATTGCAAGCCAGATAGGAAATACATCAGTTACTATAGAATCTGGTGCTAGTGCTGGTGCAAATATTTACTTCTTAGTATTGCTAGGAAGTTCTGGCACCATATTACCAAATCAAGTCGTAACATTTAGCGCAGCTCTAAACCTATATGGCTATCAAATGTAAATAAGAGGTTGAAAGTCGTTAAAGATTAAGGAAAAAGATATGGTGTTTTTTTATGTCTTCATATTTTTTATATTATACTTTAGTTAAATCTTTTAAAATGTTAATAAATATATTATTGATATTATTAATTGTTTTCTCTATAGTAATAACTTCTTCAAATTTATTTGGAAGACCCACGTTTCTAGCAATTACTTATGGATATAGTATGTTTCCTGTTCTTAAACCTGGAGATGTAATAATAACTATTCCAGAACCTTTAGCTGGGCCTATAACTAACGGAAGTATTATTGTATTTAAGGATCCAGATTACGGTAAAATACCTGGATATCCTCCTTATATTATCCATCAAGTTATTCGCATATTACCTAATGGTACGTTTATTACAAAAGGCGTGAACAATAATTTTATTGATCAGATATATATGCCCCCTATAACGCCTTCTGAGGTATATGGGAAGGCAATTCTAATAAATGGAAGGCCCCTTATAATTCCTTATTTAGGCCAAATTATTGTTTTCTTAAGGTCTAATATCATTTTTACTATAATATTATTTTCTATTCTAATTTTTGTGAATACTGGTATCTCGAAAAAAGGGAAGGCCATTAAGTTCTCGAAAGTAGCATTTACAATTAGTTTAGGGGTTATCATTTTCTCCTTATTGTTAATACTTTCCACAGTTTTTACTACTTATACTACAATAGTTTATTCAGTATCTAATCAGCAAGGAATTTTAGCAGGAGGAGTTAATCAGCCATCAGCAGTAAATTTAGGCGTGATTTTGTATAATCAATCTAAACAGTACTCCTATTCAGTTTCAGATAAGCTTCTATTTCCAGTAGTTGTTTCGATAAATGTATTGGGTAAAGGAAATTATACTATAAATGGCAATTATTTTATGCTTTACCCTAGACAGTCGCATAATATTACAATTACTATAATAGGAAGTGGATATAAAGGTTTACATCAATTGATTGTCAAAACTTATGTAATAGTAACTTTACTTCCCTTTTCTATTAATATTAATGATCCTTTCTTATCGTTACTAATATATACTTCTATCAACACATTAGCTTTATTATCTTTAATAATTATAATAGTAATAGCTGGTGATAAAGTATGATGAGGAAATTATTATATATTTCTATTATAGCTTTATTTATGACTCTCATATCTCTGAGTATGTTTACTCCAGGATTTGATCTTTCATTTTATACTTCAATTATATATATATCAAATAATATTATAGATATTCAGTTAGTATCAGTTAAGAATATAACCCTCATAAAGATAAATATCCAGCCTAGTTATTATAATTCATATATTCAATATGTCTATATTATTGTTAATGGTAATAATAATTATTATAATTTAACTGGGAATTATGTTACAACTCCTAGTGAATTAATAGAAAGTGGTCAACAATCATTCTTTCAGTTTGGAGTGCAAAGTTTAAATAATTTGCGTTTATTCATAGTAATTATATATAAAGGAGGGGGTGAGGGAATATTAAGTTATTATATATAAAGCTTATAATAGCCTTAGCACTAATAGCTTCTGCGGCGTTTTTAGTTTATTCTGGAATACAGTCTAATCATGAAATAGTTATTTCAAAGAACGTACCTATATCTTCTTACTATATTAATATTTATTATATTACAACATTTAATATAAATAAGACAATATTATTCAACAATAAGACTATTATAAGAGCAAATTCTATGTTTTTTATTTTAACTAAAAATTTCACTATTAATGCAATTATGAATACCACTGCAAATTCAGTCAACGGAACTTATACTATAAATGAAAGTATTCAAACTAGTTATTGGTCTAAAAGCTTAGGAACCACAAAAGGAACGTTAAGTAAAGAAATGACTATATTTATACCTAATTTTAGCTATTATGAAAATTTAATAAATATTATTGATAAGCAACTGCAAATTCAAACAGGAGGCTACAATATAATATTAAACATTAGTTTTAATGGTATTATTTCTTATCCTTATGGCAATATACCTTTTAATGTTAATAGTTCAATAATAATATATGTAGGATCTCCTAATATTACAGTTAATGTAGTTAGTGATCCCATAGTGTCAGGTAATTTCTATAAACAAGTATATGTTACTCTTAGCAGTGGGTATAATTACGCTTATTTCTATTTTGGCGGATTTCTTTTACTTTTAGGTATAGCCATAGTTTTTATCAGATTTCCTAGTATACATGATGTTATAAGAAGACAATCGGTAAGAGGACCTCCACCACCATCCACGAATATGATAATAGAGATAAATAATTTAGATGATTTCTTGAGAGTTACTAAGCAGTACGGTAAAGTTCCAATAGCATTTGATAAAGGATACTATATTATTGATAACAATGTAATTTACGTTTATTACAATAAATAGGATAATATAAATATTAAAAGTTTAAATTAATTTTATGAAATAATTAAATAAATAATAATTGCTATTATAGATTAAAGTTTTATTTTTATATTTATTTATAATAGAATTTTGTATATATCTATATTTAGATTTTATTATTTTGTAGGAGTTAATTCTTGGTATATAAATTTTACTCAAATATTAGATTCTTCAGCAATCTCAACAAAATTGCAATATAACCTGCCATATATCACAAAACAACGTGGAGTAATCCATTTATAAACAAATTGCATTCTATATTATATGAGTAGAAAGAGAAACAAGATGGAGTTAATAGCTAGCATTTTAGAAGGATGTAAAGATGGAATAAGAAAGACTAAATTAATGTATAAGGCTAATTTGAGCTACAGGTTATTTTGCAAGTATACTAAGTTATTAGAGAAGAAGGGTCTCATAGTATTTGATAACAATGAATACAAATTAACAAGTAAGGGATATGAGTACTTAGCTCACTTAAGAGAATATCTTGAACTTAAAAGTAGGCTTGAAAAACTAAAAAGTATTATAGATATAAGTAATGAAACTAAAAAATGAAGATTATATATGACAAAGAAGAGGTTAAAAATTATTGATAAATATTATTTTTTCCTTAATTAGTTTTGTTTTAGTGTTTTCATTAGTGTTAATAATGAACTATACGATGAAGAGATATCTTACTCAAATCGAGAAAAAGGAAAAGGAGCTCAGTATGAAGAAATCATTGGATTTTTTAATTTTCCTAACAGATTTAGTAAGCGATAGTACTCTTACAGAACTGTTACAAGAGATAATGATATATATCACGAGCGTAAAGGGAAGGGATTGGGAGCAAATATATGAGGCTACAATGAAAAGAATAAAGCCAATACAAGATCAGTTAAATAAACTATTAGCTCAAAGCAATGAATTGATTAATTTACAAAAAGTTTCGAAGAATATAATCTTATATAGTAAATTAATTGAAATCTTATTAATTGCGTTAGTAGTGACAACAGCCCTATTAATACCAGCCTCTGTGGTAAACTGGCTTTCTAAATTGTATTTATATGCCATTCTAGTATCTATTATAGAAATAGCAGTTATATTAATATCTATTACATTATTGGTAAAAAATTATAGAAAACTAAATATCGATATAATTAAAGATAAATAATTAAAATGAAAATTCTATAAAAAAGTTTTTAGATGGTATAATCAATTATTGATAGCGTAGTTATTAAGCTATAAATAAGCAAGTGAGCTTATAAAGGCATAAGTAACGTTATACGCTGTCATGAATTTCCTTCATGAGGTAATTTATAGCTTAATATTAACACTGAAATTATTCACTAGAAAATTTAATAAAATAGTACCCAGACAAATAAGGAAAAGTCAAATGAACTTTTATGTTTTTCTCTCCATTAAAAACTTCTTTTAATTTCTTAAATTCACTTTTGCTATCGGGAGAGTAATAAAGTCCATAATCATGAGGTTTAAAGTTAAATTTAACGTTTAAACTAAAGTTAAAAATATTATCAAATAAGTAAATTTTTGTAAATTTCCATTTTTCATCTGACTCTGGTATCATGTAATAAGTAGCTTTCATTGAAACCATATTCCATAAGGGTATATTATAATCGTTATTTAAACTTCTACTATATTTAGAGTAACTTATAATGCTTTCCTTTATCTTAATTCTTGAATAACTATGTATTTTGCTAATAATACCATTCATATCTATTAGTGATGACTTTCCAGTGGGTATGCTATTTATTAATATTTCACCGTTGATTTCATCATAGTTAATATGAAGCAGTATTTTTACATTATATATAAAATATGGGGAGTTATCAAGAAGAAGTAATTTATTTCTTTTTTTAGCAACTATCTCATTCTTCATTAGAAAGTCAATAAATTTAGAAGTATTTTTTAAATTATTTTCTTTAATTTTATCTATTTCTAAATAACCCTTCCTCCTTAATTCTTCGATGATAAGGACGTAATCGTAAAAACTTTTCATAATATACCATTTACTGTCTTAGAATATAAGCAATATAGTAGATTTTACCAAGATTAGTTTATACTTACGCGTATTAATTGTATATAAAATCCATGGCATCTAGTTTTTATCTTTAAATCGTAAAAACTTTTCATATAATATAAATGGAATGTTTTTTATAATTTATATTAAAGCAATTATGAGATTTTCGCTAAATATCATCTTAAAATTAAAATCTAATAATTGCTAAATATCATATTAGGCTCTATATGGAATTATATTATTAAATTAATTATAATTTTTAATTAGTTATTGACATTATAATTGTAAAAATATTCATTATATGTTGTTTTAACTGATATACCTAACAAGAATTTTCATTAGTCAAAATGCTTTTATATATCCTCTACAATATTATTTCTAATGCGAGTGATGATCATAGGTGCCTCAGGGCAGTTAGGATACGAACTATCTAAAGTCCTTCAAGCTCATGATCCAATTAAAACTTATGCCTCTCAAGAAATAACTGGGGGAATAAAATTAGATCTAACAGACTATTATTCTCTAGAAGACTTTATTATAAAGAAAAAACCCGATATTGTAATTAACGCTGCTGCTTTTACTGATGTTGATGGTTGTGAGGTTAATAAAGAAAAGGCCTTTAAGATTAACGCTGAGGCTGTTAGGCATTTGGTTAGGGCTTCTAGGATTATTGAGGCCTATTTAGTTCATGTGAGTACGGATTACGTCTTTGATGGAATTAAAGGACTTTATAGGGAAGATGATGTTCCAAATCCCATAAACTATTACGGTTTAACAAAACTATTAAGTGAGGCTTACGTTCTATCTTATGATGACTCGCTAATAGTTAGAACTTCTGGAGTATTTAGGGATAAGGGATTTCCAATATACGCTTATAAAACCTTAAAGGAGGGTAAAGAAGTTTTAGCGTTTAAGGGTTATTATTCTCCAATTTCGGCAAAGAAGTTAGCTGAGGCAATTAACGAGCTTATAACTTATAGGAAAACTGGAATTATACAT
>Ga0105117_1000527_pt1 | contig 9256 bp, 7 predicted proteins | sample OSP_15_2_FD_79144 | JGI IMG/M metagenome (GOLD analysis project Ga0105117, IMG submission 79144) | Extremophilic microbial mat communities from Yellowstone National Park, USA - OSPB_Slides-mat_host_7_15 | ecosystem: Environmental > Aquatic > Thermal springs > Hot (42-90C) > Microbial mats ... | reverse complement strand
TATCGAACCCGCCCTTCGTTAGGTGGAGCCTGTTGGATAGGGAGTATAGGAGGGAGCTGTTGGACCTGATGGGGCGGCTGGGGTATGCCGAGTTCATCTCTAGGGGTGACCCTGGGCTGCATATCTTATCGTTCTTCCTCATGGATTACATACTGAGGGTTGGTGGTTACATGATACTCGTGATGCCGGCATCAACGTTCTACACAAGCCAGGGTAGCGGCTTGAAGAGACTCCTGAGGGTTAGGTATCATGTGCTGGGAATGGTGGAGAATGGGCTAGACCCATCCTTCTCCGTGGGGAGCGGGTTCAAGGAATTAATACTATTCCTAAGGAAGAGGGATGCTGTGCCTAATGAGGAGACCGTGATTTACCGATGGGATGGGAAACTGAACAGCATCGGTAACATAAACCTACACACACTCCCAAGGTTCGCAGACAGGAACTGGCTATCCCTATTCAACATCGACATCGCGAATAAGTTGATCGAGATCATCGAGCATGGTCTCGAGAATGGATTATTGCGCTACCTGGGGAGAGATGAGGTTGTTAGGGGTATCGAGATGTACGGACCCGACTTCTTCTTCCTACCCAACAGGCACTGGAGTATCGTGGGTAGGAATGGGGAGTACGTAATCATTAGGAACAGTAATGGCCAAAGACTGAGCATACACACGAAATACCTAGTCGAGTGCCTAAGGAAACCCGAGTACTACAACCATGAAGTCGAAATCCACGACCCAGGATTCTACGCCCTAGCAATAAACGACGACCCAGAGGGAGACCTGAAGAAGTACATCGAGTGGGGTGAGGGGCAGGGAGTGCCTGCACTAAAGTTCGGGAGGTACTGGTATAGGCACGTGTGGAGGCAGTTGCAGTCCAAGAGACCCTACGGGCACATCTTCATACACGATAAGCTGGACCTGGAGAGACATAGGGTACTCGCAAACTACAGTCGAAAACCACTATGCGCCTCAAAGGACTTCTACATAGTAAGAACAAAAAACCCACTAATAGCCGCCTGGTACAACTCAAACCTAATGAGACTATTCCTAAGGGTGTTCAGCAGAAGAATCTCAGAAAAATGGACCAGGTTCCTAGAGGAGGACTACCTCGCAATACCAATACCCACAGAAACAACGGAGAAAACAGACCTCAAGAACATAGACAAAACCATAGAAAATTACCTATGCAAAGACGAAAAATGCAGAAACATCCTGAGAGACCTAACCAAGACCCTCGGAGAAGGCTAAGATAATGAAAATCAGCGAGACTTAAGCTGATGAAGGCTTATAAGGGCAGGATGAACAACGTGTTTAGTGACCTCATATTTCAAACAACCCAGACCCTAGAGCGAGGGCGGATGCGGAATCGCACCTAGAACTCGCATTGAGATATCTTGAGGAGGGCGAGGCCCTAATCGATAGGGATCCCGTTCAAGCCAGCGAGAAGCTGTACAAGGCAGCCGAAGAAGCCATCAAGGCCCTCACCATGCACCTCAACATCAGCGAAGTCCTAAATACCGTTAATAGCAGGGGTAGATGGACCGTCACGGAGCTTGAGAAGGCTGTTAGGACAATAGCCAGGAAGATTGGGAATTGGTTCGTAGACGCGTGGAACGCAGCGAACTACCTACACGTGTGGGGATTCCACGAAGCAAAACTCGAGCCCGACGATATAAGGATTAGGCTACCACACATAGAGAGGATGGTCTCGGAGGCGCAAAAGCTCGTTAAAGGATGATTGGGACGATGCTTCTCTCGTGGCAATTACCCTAACCCTCAGGTTCACACCCATGACCCTCTCAAGCATCCTCCTCGTCATCGTGGCTATTGCCCCATAGATAAGAATGCATGAGGATGCGAATGTAAGATGGAACACAGAATAAAACCTAGAGGAATGGTGTGACTCAGTAAGCCACCCAACCCAACCTCAGGACTATCGCAAACCCAGAACTACGCCATGAAGCCTTAATGAATATTAACCACCCCAACCCCAATACACCCAGAAACAGAGGACCCTCGCCTTAACATTCGTAGCAGTGGATGCCGTGGACGCAATCTATTTCCTTTGTATGAGGGGGCACCAGCGCGCGCATAAACCCATGAAAAAATAACCTATATAGATGCCACAAAGAAAAATATAGGTGAAAACAACGAAAAGCCTGCACATAAAACCCACGCACTATATAATCGAGAAAAAACACAAAAAAACACCCCCAAACCATAAAGCCAAACACAAGAGAGACTTCAACATAAAGCTTCGATACCCTAATTACCCCATTAAACCAACCCACCACACCAACCACCCACAATCAAATCACAACGAAAAGGCCAACGGGAGAAAACCTAAAAAACATAGGTACAATACACAACCCGCCGCCGTAGCTCAGCCAGGTAGAGCGTCGCCTTGGTAAGGCGAAAGTCCCGGGTTCAAATCCCGGCGGCGGCTCCAGGGCTTCCTTGTTATTCTTTTGTTGTGCGTTTGTTCTCTCTGTTGAGTAAACCATTGTTGTTTGGAGCTTGGTTTTGATTGGCAGGTTGTGGTGGTGTTTTAGGTTTTCTTCTGTGTGTTCATTAGTTCTGTGCCGAAGCCTAGGGCCCATAGTAGGTTTGGATACACTATCATTCGTTCCATCCCGCCTGGCCCTAGTCCTAGGTATGTCCCTGTTGTGTACAGTGCTAGGGCGATTAGGCCCATTGTCCCCAGTACTGGCCAGAGCGCCTTGCCTGGGCTTCTTGAGATTCTTGCTGCTGGGTATGAGGAGATTGAGGCGAATAGGAATGCTATTAATGCGAATATTAGGTGAAATGGGTGCACTGTCTCGGGGAATATACCAACACCCGCTGCCCCTATTCCCGTGAGCGCTATTGTCGTTGCCAGTGCCTTGCTTAGTTGTGTAAATAGTGCTGAGGCTATTATTAGGAGGAGCCCCATTACTATTATTGAGGAATTGAATATGATTGCCGTGCGTCCAACACCTAGGTCGCTTATGTAATTCATGGATACACTATAGCCTGGGTACAACGCCTCAGCCACTAGCATTGCCAGTAGGAATTCTATTACACCAATGATTACGAGCAGCCCTGCAATGTTTACCCTATCCACGTGGGTATGCTCATGGTGAATACTCTTAAGGCGTGTGGTTATTTAGTCTATGTATATTATTAACGTTTATTAAGGGGTTGGCGTCGTTATGGTTGGTCGTTTGGAGTGCGTGGGATACCGTATGTGCCGACCAGTGAGGAGTTGTGGAATGGCGTTGTTGGTGTTTACTTTAGCCTGCAGTCTAGGAGCCCTAGTGTTGAGCCTGGTGTTGATAGGTTGAGGAGGCTCGAGTTGAGGAGGGTTAGGGAGGCTAGGAAGTACTTATTCGATGCGCTTAGTGGTGTTGCCATGGGTATGCCGTTTTTAGATTCCCTGCATCCGTTCTATAGGGAGTTGATTGAATTGATGATCGATAGGGCGACCTACAAGCACTCCCTGGCCAAGGTTGGGCATGCCACGAAGGCTGTGGCTTCGATTTATAGGGATGCTGTTATGGCCATTAGGTCCGCGACCACAAACATGGACATAATCAAGGCACGCAGGAATTTCCTGGCTAGGGTTAAGGACCTGGTCACGGATTTAAAACCCGAGTTGGATTTCCTTAAGGCTGCGGCTGTTAAGCTTGAGGGATTGCCCGACATAGACCCTGGCCTGTTCACCATAGTTGTTGCCGGTATGCCCAATGTTGGTAAGAGTAGTTTCGTTAGGTGTGTTAGTAGTGGTAAGCCTAAGGTTGCTGAGTACCCATTCACCACGAGGGAGTTGCATGTGGGCCACTTCACGGTGCTTAATGACGTTAAGATCCAGGTGATAGATACGCCTGGCCTCCTCGATAGGCCGTTGAGCGAGCGTAATAGGATTGAGCTTCAGGCGATACTAGCCCTTAGGCATTTGGCCAGTGTGATTGTTTTCATAATTGACCCAACACACCACAGCGGTTATCCTCTGGGCGAGCAGGTTGATTTGTTGAGGGAGGTTAGGTCTAGTTTCAACTCGCCAACAATAGTCCTAATAAATAAGATAGATATAGCATCTGACACCGAGGTGAGCGCGGCTCTGGATAATGTAAAGCTCATCGATAACTCCCTACCCATCTTTAGGGTCTCGACGATTAACTGTGGTGGTTGTAGGGATGTTATTGACCATATCGTGGATAATCACGTGATACCAAGGATCAAGGAGGCGTTGAGGCAAAGATCAAAGTTATAAGTGCCTTAGGTGCTCGGTAGGCGATGCAGATAGCAATTGCAGCCCATAGTAGCCCTGTTGATGCTAGGGTTGAGGCCATGGCTAGGGACTTCCTAAAGGAGCTTCATTCCCAATGTCCTACATCGACACTACTGCTCGGCGGTTATTGGGGTTTCATGAAGTCCATAGTTGATGAGGCTTTGAGGCTTGGTTTTAGGGTTGTGGTTGTACTACCCATTGAGAGGTACGATGTTGAGTTACCCAGTGGTGTTGTTAGGATTGATAGTGGTTGTGAGTTTCGTTGTAGGTCTGTAATAATGGTTAGGTCTAGTGATGTACTTGTATCCCTGGGTGGTGGTGCAGGTACGATTATCGAGGTGCTACTTGCATATGCGATGGGTAAGCCCGCCTATGTATTAACAGGAACTAACCTGAGTAGTGATAATTTACCTAAGGCCTTCCCTGAGTACGTTGATGATAGGAGGGTTGTTAGGATTAGGTATTTCGATGATCCTGTGAAGCTCGCCCAGGAGATTTGTAGGGAGAGGGTTACTGGCGTTAAGGCAATGTTCGGTTAATGCGGATAAGGGTTTAAAAGCTTGGGTTATCACTCATGGCGATGTCATCATTATTAGATAAGGTTAAACCAATGAGTATTGGGCAGGAGAGACTAATAAATGCACTTAAGGATTCAAGGAACGAGATAGTCGGTGTCTTCGGCCCGACCGGTACAGGTAAGAGCCTAATATCGTGCACCTACGGAATATCCTCAGTACTGGCTGGCGTATATAAGAGGTTCATAATAGCGAGGCCCGTGGTTGACGTAAGCACTGGTAAACCATTAACGCCTGAGGAGCTTGGTGACCTGTATTATAGAATTGCATCCGCGTACCTTGAGGATATACTTGAGGGTCTCATGGATAGGGAGGAGATAATGAAGTTGCTGCAGGGTGGTAAGGTCATCGTGACTGATGTGTCGTACCTTAGGGGTAGGACGTTCGATGACGCGCTCATATTCCTAGACGATGCCCAGAGCACACAGCCTGAGAATGCGGCTGAGATCCTTATGAGGATAGGTAGGAACTCACGCCTAATAATAGCTGGCGACCCAGTGCTCCAGAGACCGCTTAGTGTGGAGAAGGATGGCGCCACATTGCTCAGGGAGGTTTTGCTTAATGAGGAGGATGCCGTGGTCGTAGACCTAGGATTGAAGGACATAGTTAGACCAGGCGCCAAACGGGGTGTTAAGGTTTCCTTTGAACTGAGGATGAGAAAGAGGGAATTGAGCAACACAGAGAAGCAGTTGCTTGATTTAATAAGGGTGCATGCGCCCGATGCCGATGTGGTTACGGTCATCGAGTTTAAGCAGGAGAAGGAGAGCCTTGGCATTAAGGGTGAGGGTGTGCCTGATGCATTGATAGTTGCGAAGGAGGGGCACCTGGGTAGGGTTGTGGGGAAGGGTGGTGAGAGGATTAAGGCTATCGAGGGCGAGAGCAACCTGAGGGTTAGGACGGTAGAAATGAACCTAAACTTCAAGGAGTGGATAAGGGCTCTTCACCCCGTTGGTTGGATTGGCAAGCACATAATCGATGTCGACTTCGCAGGTCCTGAACTCATGGTTACTGTTAGGAAGAGTGCCTTCGGCGCCTTTGTTGGCCAGAAGGGTGTCTATGTTAGGTTGATTGATAGGGTGATAAGGCGATTAATAAACGTGGGCGTTAGAGCAATGGAGAGCGAGGGTGAGTAATTAGGGCACCTCTATATTTGCATGCCTAAACCTTATCTCATCCTCTGTCTTCTTCAACCTATACATTAACTCCGCTATGACGGCGTCCAGGAGCACCATCGCCGTATCCTCAAATAACGTACCCAACGGAGCCAGCGGTTCATGAAGACCAAGTATCTGCCTTGCGAAGTAATCATCCATCTTGGCAACCTTCGTTCTGCCAGGCACCTGAACCACGAGATCCGCATACCCAGCCAGTGGTGAGTCCCTATAGCTGGTTATGGCAATAACCTTAGCCCTCATCTTCTTCGCAGCTTCGGCAGCGGCAACAACCATGGTTGTTGTACCACTACCCGAAATCGCAACAACCACATCATCCTCACCGACGCTCGGCGTTATAGTCTCACCGAGGACGTAGGACTTAAAGCCTAGGTGCATCAACCTCATTGCGAAAGCCCTACCCACAAGCCCCGACCTACCAGCACCAACCACTAGGACCTTCTTATCATTCCGGTACGCATTGATTAATAGGTTTACGAATGATGACACCTCCTCAATATTTATTACATTGAAAGTATTCATTATGAAATTCCCTATCTCAAGGTAGGCACTCCTGAAATAACGAAGGTCCTCCATTCATAGTAAAAGCACACTTGAAGTATTTATTGCTTACCTCACATGAAAACCTCACGAAATCTGTAGGGCTATGCGTGCTAATTCATGTGTAATACCTGGTTTCATGAAGGGATATGTTTATATAGGGGGTTGGCACGGTTTAGTCAAAAAACGTACAATATAGGGAAAATGATCACCCAAACCCTACCTGGGCAGGGGGGTAAGGAGAGGAGTGCGTTAGTGTATGGGGTACACGTGTATGGAAACCTATATGACTGCGATAAAAACCTCCTTAAAGACGAGGTCTACCTAACAAAGGTGGTTCGGGAGGCTGCTGACGCTGCGGGTGCGTTGGTTGTATCAACCTTTTACTACAAGTTTGGCATAAATGGCGGCATATCGGTGGTGGCGATAGTGGCTGAGAGCCATATATCAATACATACATGGCCCGAGTACGGCTACGCAACAGTGGACGTATACACGTGCGGTAGTCACACGAAACCCATGGAGGCCTTTAAGTACATAGTAAAAAGTCTAAATGCCAGTAGGTTTGAGGTCTTCGTATCAGACCGGTCATACTACACCGATGGTGAGGTTGGGGGTGATACCGTGACGAGTTGACTAACGCATTTGACGTGTTTCCCTTCAAATCCAACCTTCTATTTTTCCTTTATCACATAATCCTTCAGCAACCCCTTCGGTACGTAAAGCCTTACCAAACGTATCGGTCTCGCGCCATGTCTCATAACCAAAGCCCTATACTGACCACTTAATAACCAACTTGCATCATCACCATCAATACTACTGATCACGTTTAACAGGTGGGAAACGTATTGATGACCTCCAGATAGCATTACAATAGTGCCTAGGTTCTCGAGAATCCCTGGATCCAACATGTCGAGGGGTGGTTGTAGAAGCATGACCAGCGCTATGCCGAATTTCCTGACCTCCCTAACCATCCTGCTAATTACATTGTTAATACCCAACAACCTATACTCACTTGGAATCCCAAGTATGTTGTGCGCCTCATCAATCAGCACTATGTACCTGAGGGGGCATGGTGGACTCCCGCACTCCGAGACTGCCTTCTTAAACATAGTAAGCAATATCAGTGTTGCCAGGTACCTACTGAGCTCCTCATTCGTGATGCTGTTCATGGTGAATATGATGTCCCCATTTAATAAGTCGTCGACGCTCACGGTACTTGCCCCGTGGTTATAATAATTAATTAGTAGGGCCAGGGAGTTGTATAGGTTGTAATATGCCTCCCTTAGTACGATATCGTTCGATAACTCATCCAGCGACCTCACAATATCACCTATACCATCCACGTCATTCCTATTCGCCAGGACCATGCGAAGTAAGGCACCCTCGGGCCCTATGGATAATAACGGGTTCATCATCCTTATGGCCTCAACAACGACACTCACATCCCTACTCATCACCTTCACCGTACCCAAGTCGACATACCCTATCCTCATTAGGTTCATGAGCACTTTCGTATGTCCGTGAGGATCTATGATCACTACCCTGACCTTATCGCCCAACCTCCTCTTGACCTGGTAGGCAATGCTCATGGCCAGTGTTGTCTTGCCAGAGCCTGTTGGCCCAGTTATGAGTATGTGCGGGCTTGCTCCACGGAATGACCAATAAATGTCGCGATTATCAACGCTCCTGCCCAAAATTGCCAACCCACCACTCTCCTCGGCTATGCTTAGGAAGAATGGTGTGAAGACCGCTAGGTCCAGTTCCATTGACCAGGCTTTACCGTTGTTTGCCGTGAGGATTTTCGTTATTGATGGTGATGGTACCCATCTCCATTTAAAGGAGCTATCGAAGTTAACGGTGCTGGCTAGGTATATTGAGTATGCCTCTTCACCTTTCTGTATCCTCCTAACGGTGTTCTCGAGATCCTTATACCTAAGGAAGTACTTAATATGCCTAAACATGAGGAATCTGCCGTAGGCACCGCTGGCCTTACTCTTGATTTCCTCCTGCACATCATTGTTAGTCCATACCACGATAACCACATGGGCGTTTGCTTGGGAAATCCTGCTCACCATGCTTAAGGTCTCTGCCTTGAGCATGGTATTGTCAACGAACCTCGTCACCCGCGTGTCCTGGGCGACCTCGTAATTGAACCTCATGTTTACGACAAGCCTCTTCCTCGGTAGGTCCATTAACGAGTACGCCAGGTAGAACATTGGGAACACCGCCAGGATGTATGCCGAGGCCATCAGTAACGGTGGGACGAGCAACAATAGTATGAGCGGCTTGGCTATAGGCCTACTTTTAATGCGCACTCTCATGGCATTCGCAAGCTCGAAACCGCTAATCCTGCGTATAACCAAGCCTAACCTGGTGAGTTCAGGTACGAGATCGTTTTGTGATGACTCGTCAATACCTATTATGTAGCTCCCAGGCGTTAGTATGGCTATCGCCCTAAAACGCGCCAGCAAACCCACCAGCGCCCGTGTCCTCACCAATGCCTCCTCAAACGATTGATCGGCAGTGATTGGTGTTGAAGTCACGGTGAATCCTACGATCCTTCTCTCATCAATGCTTATACCTGACAAATCAACCTTGGCGTGGCTCACGGGCTCCCCATCATTCACGAAAAGCCTGACTAAATCCCTGGACTCTATCAAGTCCTTAATCAATATTAGGGGCACGAGCATGTTG
>Ga0105117_1000519_pt1 | contig 9321 bp, 9 predicted proteins | sample OSP_15_2_FD_79144 | JGI IMG/M metagenome (GOLD analysis project Ga0105117, IMG submission 79144) | Extremophilic microbial mat communities from Yellowstone National Park, USA - OSPB_Slides-mat_host_7_15 | ecosystem: Environmental > Aquatic > Thermal springs > Hot (42-90C) > Microbial mats ... | reverse complement strand
TCACTAGATGAGCCTCAGCCACAAGACCGACGTAGTCCTCCCCGTCATGGTTACCATACTTAGAGAAAAAGTCATCAACTATGGCGTACCCAATCTCCGTTCCATTCACCGATACGCTCACGTGGCGCTCATCGAACAAATGCATCGAAACCGAACTATTATACGTAAACAAAGCTATATACTTACGCAAGTGTGCAACCAACACGTATGAACACTCGTAAAACCCGTTACCTCATGTAGCGCGTGTAATAACAACGCGCGTCACATGAACACGCCGTAGTCAGCAGTTTCAAAATAGGTTTATATAGATTTTCGGATTTGAGTGTGTGCACGCGCAGTAGGGTGGTGGCAAAGACCCAAAGACCTCCGCTAGCGAGGGGTACGCGCACACACAGGGGGACTGAGGATGGTCGGCGTTCCCCATGAGGCCTTCCCCGGCGTGTGAGTGGGTGCGTCGAGACAGGGGGAAAGCGGAGTGGGACCAGTGAACCCGTGAGGTTCCTAAATGATGCGCTGAAGCCCAAGCTCTACTATGCGTATGATAGGTACAATGATGCGTACCTATGTACGCCTACGTAGAGTGAAACCCTCTAAAATAACCCCATAACGCGTCTAAAGGCCGAAATCCTTAGAATTAATGAGCTAATGATCAAACGCGCAACCCACTGCACTTAGTGGAACTTGGGTGATCCAGACTGGCGAGCAACTCTTGCGACGTTGGTTTACTTAAGAGGGTTAAGTACTTAATGGGGTTAAGTTTATGCTTTTCTACCTCAATCCGATTTGTTTTAAAAACACAATCCATTTTCACTTGTGTTCAGATGTTTACAAATGCACATATATAAACACACATTTTTTATTATTAAAGAAAAATTTATACGAAGAACCATGATCGCCCAGAAAAGCTGGCTTATTAAGCATCGCTCAACTCTAAAATCAAAAGGATAGCCTTTGGTTTGGTGTGGCTCATTTACGGTTTACTCAAATTTCAGCCTGGCATGCCTTCGGTATTCAGCCAGTTGATAGCACAAGCGGGACAAGGCAAGCCTGCATGGCTTATGCCCTGGTTCAGCTTTTGGTCTAGTCACAGTGAACCCAACCTTCTTTGTTTATCTAGTTGGAACGCTTAAAGTAGTTCTTGCTATCTCCCTCATATTAGGTCTTGCGCGCAAACTCGCTTACATTGGTGGAATGGCGTTTAGCCTCTTGATATGGAGTGTTCCAGAGGGTTTCGGTGGACCTTACGGACCTAGTTCGACGGATATTGGAACTTGGTCATTTACGCTTTTGTGTTCTTGCTTTTACTGATCATTAACGCCACTTACGGTCCAAGTCGTTACAGTGTGGATTATTTGATTGAACGGAAAATTGCATGGTGGAAAAAATTTGCGGAGACAACTTAATTTTTTAACACGCGTTTCAAGCGGTACAAACTAAACCAAGTTCGTGTATTTTAGCGTTAGCGTGCATCACAAATAGTTGTCATGTGTTTTTTGATTGATGCGGATTTTGGAGTAACACTGGGATGCATGCGAATGGAGGTGCACCAAGATACCTTACTAAAACGGTTAGCTTGCATTTGGCGTCGATAGCACTCTAGTAAAATCAAATAACGTGCGCATTTAACCAGTTGTGTCACTCGTATATCAATTTCCTTCAAGGAGTTGTTTTCAAACGCTAAGTTCTTGAATTTTTCATCTCGGATATTGTCCCAATTGCAAACTATTCACTCAGCGAAGAGCTCGCTCTCACAATATCCGTCTTTGTGACTATTCCAACCAATTCACGGTTTACTACTGGAAGTGCGCTTACTTTGTGAACTAACATGAGCTTTGCGGCTTGTGCAAGCTCTTCTTCATTCACCGTTAGGATTTGTCGTGAAGTCGCCAACAGTAAGAAGGTGCAAAAACTCTCTTGGGACGATCACACCACTTTCAAAAACCGTCTCCTTCTTAGTACGCAAAAAAGGCAAAACTCCTATCACTTCTTTGACCGAAAGCACTCCTAGTAATTCATTGTTTTTCACAATCAAATGTGATATTCCCTTATTTTGCATTAAGTAGAGCGCAAAAGATATGGGTTGTGAAGCCTTTACTGTCAAAGCTGGCGTAGACATCCACTCCTTTACCTTAAATCTTTGCCTCATATTTACTGCAAAGAAAGCGCAAATATCCGTCTTTGTGACTATCCAACAACTCTTTCGTTTTCCATAACAACGAGCGAGCTAACTCTTTTTTGGATCATTTTCTTTGATGCCTGCTTTAGCGAAGTAGACGGTGTCACAGTGATAAGAGGCCGACTCATGATTTCGTTCGCCTTTACTTCGCTAAGCTCCCTTCCGCTAGTGTCTTGTAATGCGTAACGCAGAAGATCTTTAACAGAAACAATTCCAACAGCCTTTCCTTCGTTGTTAGTAATCACTATTCTGCTGATTCTTAACTCAAGCAGTCTTGCTCTTAGTTGAAGAAGCGAAGAAGACTCGGGCGCAGTGACCACACCCTTTGTCATTATTTCCTGAATGGACACAAAAGCATAATACGCGCAAGTTTAAAAGCTTATGTTATATCACTTTCAAAACCTCAACTTTGACGAGCGGGAATTCTAAGCGCTCTACGTTTCGTCTTATTCTGGTTATAAAGGAAAATGTTCCCAACCCAAGATGGAATATAGGAAAAATACACGATGAGTTATCCGTAAAATTGAGGGAGGAATTTCAAGTACTTCCATTGTTATATGGATGTCTTAGTAACAAGGGATGGTTTAACAACCCAAGAAGGGTAGGTTTCCCAGAGTTTATTAGCCAACTGTTTGGTTAACTCCTAGTTATACTCTATAGACTTAGAGAGGATGATAGTTAGGATAGCAGGTGTTGGTGAGTCAAAGATTTTAGGCCGTTCTAGGAATCTTAAGGAATGCTTAACACAAAATATGAAGGAGACGAAGTTAGCATTAAGAATGGTAAGGCTTTGCTCAAAGTGGTATAAGCCAAGAGAGTACATCGAGCCTAAATCAAGTGTTGCTGTAGACATTAACATGAATTTGGTAAGGACGATAATTGTTAGGATTTTCACTAGGTTACAAGGAGGTTCATCATTGAAGTCATTATCTGAAAACCTTCATAAAAAGCACTCAAAGAGAAAGGGTCAAACAACTACATATAGGCGAGGATTTAGTACTTCAAAGGCTAAGAGAATAGCAGTGGATTTTGCAAGGCAGGAAAATGTGTTGTTGAGATTACTGAGAGTATGGGTGCTAACGTTATAAACTTTCCAAAACCTCGTCCAAGCGGGGATTGCGAAAGCCGCGCAAAACCACACCGCGAAGCGCGCGGAAGCGTGTGGAAACCAGAACCAGCGTAACCCTGTAATGGAGATCTTGGTGGAAGAAGCAGGAAGCTCCCTCTTTTAAGAGGGGGTGGCTCACCAAGTTAGAAAATCTGAATTGATTAAGAATATGGGCGAACTACCGAAGGGAGTTTCACGACACACTCTATCTCATACAATATCGTAGGATTCAGTATTGGATAGAATGGCAATCAAGAGAAGTACGTTGATCCCAAGTATTCTTCAGTAAAATGTCCTAAGAAGTGAGAGCAAAGAATGAGGGAAGTTTCACATCGTTTTCATGTTCTTGCGGTTATTAGAATGATCTAACGTTATTGCTAATATTAATGGGAGGGGCCTCTGACCCTCTCGACTCTCAGATGAGAGATGTATCCCCGAATCGATGAGGGGAACCCCGCCCTTAAGAGTTGGGGAGATGGTTAGGTACTGGTAAGGCGAAACCTGTCCGTGGGGACACGTTAGTTCACATCCGCTTCCCTAGATACATTTATGAGCAAGGAAACAATGGTTCACACTCAGGCGACACATTTGGCAAGAAGCTGAGCTAAAGCACCTCTACGTACGGCTTGGAAACATAGTTAAAATTTGAGGCGTTAGGTGTTAGAACCCGAGGTCTTGTAGCCTAGCGACCTTCACATCATGCGCCGCCTCTAAGAGTTTGTGGTCCTCGGTGACGAGGGTGAGCTTTGATTTGCGCGCGCTGTAGAGGTAGGCGGCATCATAGTAGCTAAGCTTTGAATTGCGCGCCACCTCATACACCCCCTCAAAGTCATCGGTGGTTATCCCAACGCGAGGGATGCTACTCAGAACAATCCTTGCGTAGCGCACAAGTGACCTTGCTTCATTCTCTTTGAGTAGCCCGCGTAGTGACCCCTCCTTCCACAGGGTGTTGCCCACCTCATAAAGTGTGAGGTCGAGCACCCTGATCTGCTCTCTGAGCCTCAGGAAGGAGTCTTCATCCACCCTCTTAACCAGAAGGATAAGGGAGCTAGCGTCAAAGAGGTAGCGCATAACCCTTTCGCGCTCTTATTCTTCATCTCTTGTTTCACGTATAGCCAGAACAATCTCTTCGTCTGGTATCTTTTTGAGAATCTCCTTCATGTTTCTGAGTGCCGCTCTGAGTTCTTCCACCTCCCTCCTCTTCACTTCTTCCTCAAGCGCTCTCCTCACAACTTCACTCACATTAATACCATACCGCTTAACCTTCTCCCTGAGCTCCCGACTAACCCTAACGGACACGATGTAGGTCATACATAAATCGTAAGACAATTTAAGTATATAAATTCTTTGTATGACAATATTATGAGAGCAGATTGGGAGAGGGGACTTCTTAGCTGAACATGAACTCAGGTTTGTGGCCAAACGGCTATGTCAAAATGAGCAAAACACTCTTCACACCCATTTTTTACCAAAATAAAACGAAACGTAGGCATTCACGTAGTTATTCACTAAGGCTAGAAGGAGTCCAACGGAGCGATCCTTATTGAAGCTTCTGCACTGATCGCTTTTTATCCCATGACCAACGAATGATTTCTTGGAAAACTAATAAATATGAGGGGCTATCCATCCACGCACAAGCAAAGCTTTCCGCCCCCTCTTTTGCAAATGATCGAATAAAGTAACTATATAAATTAATACACTTCACTAATTTGAAACTTAGTTCGCCAAGTAGTTCAGGAGTTTTATTAACTGTTGCTGTGCGACGTATTCTCGTACCCAAGTTATATATATTATGTACTTATAATCATAGACCGCGGTTAAGCTATTACCATCGAAAAAGTAGAGGTATCCTTTGTATTTTTGTAGTTTTATCGGAGGTGGAATGGTATTTAGACCTTGAATAAAGAGGTGAGCTTCAGCGTTACTCACCCTGAGTGCGACGATTGTTAGTGTTGCGGTGCTGTTCACTTGTTTAAAATACTCTATAAAACCGCCTTTATCGGCTATCCCTGGACCAAAATCCTGCAAGCCTCCTATTTCGCCTTTATAGTTTGGAGGAATGGTTTGAACACCACCATTAAAATATGTAATTCGGATCGAACCGTTTGCTAGAACTGAAAACGTAAACGATTCATCGTTCTCGCTAAGCCAAGTACCCCCCAAAGTCGAATCCACCTGTTTGACGCCGATTGGTTGTGGATGAGAAGGATGTGTGAGAAAAACAGCAATGATGCCAAGAACAACTAAGGCAAAAATGGTGAAAGCCACAGCGAGTTTCTTCGTCTTTATCACCTATGCTTGGCTGACATAAGCTGGAACCGCTTCGCTTGGTATCGCAGAAGGTGCGTTAGGGGCATTAAAAAGCTCAAGCTCGCTGTAAACTGTGTTGTTGGGTATAGGATTACTACCGGAGTAGCCCGCAGGGTGACCCAAGGAGTACTCCCCCATTAGTCTGTGTGTTGACAAGGTAGAAGGCTATATCTATAGCTGTACCGCTCCCGAATCCACACTCCGTTGCGCTCACCCATCCCTGTGCTGGAACCTTAAACACAAAGGCGCCTACCCACACATCTTGAGTGTTCACAAAACCTATATCGACTTCAGTGGTCCCAGAGGGATACGGATTGTTATTCGTAAGAGGGCCTGAGTTGTATTCTGGACCAATATAAGTGGGCCAGAACGCATCACCAAAGTAATATTCTTCAAAACCAGGTGATGAACCAGAGCGAAGGATTATGGCATCCTGAGCGCTATCACCATTGTTCACGAACTCGTATATAACTCCGTTTCCTTCATTACAAGTTGTATTGTAAACATACAATATAAGCGAAGAGCTTACTCCACCGCCTATGGTTATCGGGTCGCTACCTACAATAACACTAGCATTGTGAACAATCGTGCCATTATCGAAATACTCTGTGCTCTGTATAGTTTCACCTTTGTGGAAATGCTTCGAAGTGGAAGCCATAACGTTGGGTGTGAACAAGAAAAAACCAAAGCGACCACAATTAGACATTTTATATTCACGTTTTTTTAAAAAAGTCATTTAAAGCCTACTAAATAATGATTCAAGTAACGATCCTGTCCAATTAAGGTGTGTATATTAGCGGGGTAAGTTTACGGATTACCTGGAAACCATCCCAGCAAAACCGAAGGCTCTACACGGAACTTTATTGTCAATACATTTTGTGGTTTTATTGGTCCAGCGGGTGGCCGCCCTAGTTATCAGGGGTCATCATTAGTTTGGCTGTCGTGATCTATTTACATAGTTTACCTCAACAGAGTGATATAATGGTTCAGAGAGTCAGATAGTTGGGTACATACCTGTAGGGACACCTGTGACGCTTAACTTTATACTCGGTGTGTATAACACTTCCTCAGCTGTCAACACGAGCCTCACGCTTATCGTAAAATACAACCAAGGTCAAACCCAGAGGTTTAGTATACCGTTCGTCGAGTATCCTAAGGCCACTCTCTCGATTGTTGGGGTTACCACGCCAACTGTAAGGGTGGGTGACGGGGCGGACTATGTGACTTTAACAGTAAAGAACACGGGGGTTGTGCCAGCCCAATTCCTCACATTCACCCTTTTACCCTCAGACGTATTCCAGGTCAGCGTGCCATCAAGCGAGAACCCACTGCTCGCAGTGAGTGCAGTAAACGTCAGTGTAGGCACACATGCCTGGTCAAGAGGCAAACATAACCTACATAATACAAGTCAACTCCAATATCAAACACGGAGTGTATCCCCTCAGCCTCGTGGCCACATGGCATCAGCCAGGGTCCACACAACCATTTATCCAAGAGTTAACGGTACCCATACAGGTTCATCCGCCTTTTTATTTGATCCTCTGAACTTGTCAACCGGGTATCTTTGAGCGTTTTTGGCGAGTTTACGTTCAAGTGTTGATGATAGTTGTAGAGTTGTGAAAGCCGTAAGAGGAAGTAGAAGATGTCAGCCACCTCATCGTAAACTTTCTCCATAAGTTCGGGGTTTGGAGCATTTTGCTCATGTCCGTCTCTGACTTAAACCTGAAAAGTTGTAGTAGCTCAGCGGACTCGGTCACTAGACCAATAGTTAGCTCTTTGAGATTATGATACTTTCCCCAATCTCGTTCGTCGCAAAACATTTTCACTTTAAGCTTTAACTCGTCAACAGTCGTTTTGGTATCTTTCAACTCAGCTAGAACATATATTCGGCTCATTTAACCTTTTGGATAAGGATAAAGAATTGCATACGGGTTTAGAGCTTTGAAGACTCCCCTTTCTATGTCATTAATTAAAGCACTGTGTTCGTAGTGTTAGGTAGGGTGTTGGGAATCGGTTATACCTCTGAAGCGTTCTGGGAGCGCTTTAAGTCGAAGGCCCCTTCACCGTCAATGTTGAGGTTCCTGAAGAACATGTAGTAGAGGAGTGGGTCGATGAAGGAGATACCTGCTGCTGACGCGAATAGTCCTATAAATCCACCCGCGGAAAAAAACAGGGAGCCGAAGACAGTTGCTACACCGTAAGGTAGCCTCCTAGCTATGCCTGTAAGACTACTAGCCCTAGACCTTTCCTCGGCCGAGTAAAGCCCCATACTTATATTTTGACGTATTGGTAGCGCAGCTTGGTAGGCCGCGCTTCTTGCAACATATATCATAGCGGCTAAAGTCAAAGACTTGGTGAAAGGTAACACCGCTAACAGTAGTGTTCCCACTGAGCGTAGTATAAAGATGCTCTTAACACTCCCTAGCACACGCTCTATTCTCGAAGAGAGAAGGGTCACGATGGCTGATAGTATATACGTTGCGTCGTAAACCAATGAGACTTTAAGGTCAGAGGCACCTATGCTCTTAAAATAAAGCGGCATGAGTGGCGTAACCATGCCGAGACCCACACTACCAAAGGATCCAGCAAGTGCAATCTTACCCGCATTCTTTATTGATTTACGGGGTAGGATTGACTTAGATTTACCGGTTAACCGTTCGCAGGTGTCTGGCTCCTCTGTAATAAACCACACACCCAAGCTTGATGCTAGGTTCAACGTCAAAGCGGAGATAAAGAGTAGCCTAGCATACTCGTCGGGGAAGACGGATATTATATACGTTGAGAAAAATCCGCCTCCAACCGCTGAGAGCGTTGAAAACGCCGTGAGATACGAGTACACACTTGTCCGCTCCCTCCCGCTTTTCACTCTGCTTGCAACCATGGCTGTCAGGAGGGGTGACACAGGTCCTCCCCCAGCTCCCCCACCCATACCGCTTAGCGATAATCCAGCGAGGGATGTTAGTAGTAGCGCTGTTTTGTTAGTTGTGATTATAAGCGTGGTGTATGCGACTATAGGTAAGCCCATCAACAGTAGTAGGGTTTTTCTTCTACTATACAAATCACCTAGGAATCCTGAGAATACTAGTAGAACACTGCTACTCAAGGTTGCGAGGAATGCGTACACACCCACAAGTTCCACGCTGAAGCCGACGCCCCTTAAATAGATTGGGAGTATAAAGGCCATATAGCTAAAGCTGAAGCTTCTAATGACGCGTGCCAGCCCGAGTAAAAAAAGGTCCCGATTCAATGTCCAAGCGTCTTTAAATTAGGACATGAAAATAGGTGTTATTGTAGGTTGAAATGGGTTCAGCGTAGCCGAGCTCTGTTTATGATTGGTGGTGTTGCCTAGATGGTACTTGGATTACAACCCTGCACGGTTGGATACCACGCCCACTCGATGCTAATGCGGATAGCGTCGTTGTCTAGTTTTCTATAATGGTGATGCTGGCACCTCGTTTGGATTTATCACCGCATCAAGCACAGCTGGCCTATCCGCTTCAATAAGTTCACGGATCGCTTCACCCATTTTGCTTATATCTTCAAGCCTTATACCCAGAGCGCCCATGCTCTCCGCCAGCTTGGCAAAGTCTGGGTTGTGTAGTTCTGTGCCGTACTCTTGATACCCCATTAGTTCCTGCTCGATTTTAATCAACCCCAGCTTCGAGTTGTTGAACACGACGACTTTGATTGGCCTAGAATATTTGACGGCTGTAAGCATCTCCATCAT
>Ga0105117_1000511_pt1 | contig 9419 bp, 9 predicted proteins | sample OSP_15_2_FD_79144 | JGI IMG/M metagenome (GOLD analysis project Ga0105117, IMG submission 79144) | Extremophilic microbial mat communities from Yellowstone National Park, USA - OSPB_Slides-mat_host_7_15 | ecosystem: Environmental > Aquatic > Thermal springs > Hot (42-90C) > Microbial mats ... | reverse complement strand
AGGGTATAAATTTATTAAACGTTGATTCTATATATAAAGAATTAACAATAAATTCGAATATTATATAAAGTCTAAAAATTATAGAAATATAAATAAGCAAGTGACGACACTATCTCCACACTCAGTTACGCCATGGGTAAACACTTGATAGCTATAGTAGGGGCTGGATTTATACCACTATCAATAATAATTTTTCATATGACTGACAACTACTTACTTGCCCAACTCCCCTTCATACTGTACTGGTTTACGGCTGGTATACTGTCCATGATGAGAGCATATGGAAAACATTAAAGAGATCATGAAGATTATGACAGATCCCGTATTTTCATCTCCGATTAGAATCGGTGTGCTTCTAGCACTGGCCGGAGTAGATAGAATAACCTTTACTAAATTGCCGAAGTATTTAGAAGTTAATAAGTCTACCCTTTCCGTTAACTTAAAAATATTAGAAAGTTATGGGTTAACCGAAATAAAAACTAGATTTTTTAGCGATAGGCCTAGAGAATTAATAAAAATAACTGACAATGGCAAAAAGTTGGTAGAAAAGTATTTAGAAGCTATTTCTAAATATAAAAAGATAATTAACAGTAAAAATAAGTTAAATAAACAAGACATAACAAAGGATAAATAGTCTATTTTATATTTACTAGTTCCATGTAGCATAGTAAACATCAGCTGGCAACGAGTAATAATTCCCGTTAATACAATATTTAACATTACTATAATTATAATAATACAGTGATAGAGTGTAATATGGGTTATAATTATACAAATCTAAAACTACTACCGAAATCCACGTTGTCGCTGATTCCCATCCAACGGCTATATTAATAAGCTTGAAAAAAGGTGCTAACGAACCGATACCCGGGACTAAATAATCTGCTACATAAAATAATCCCCCAACATTAAGGCCAACTGCCATAGATATATAGGTATCTTGAAGCTCAAAACTAACAATTGTGGCCTTTCCGTTATACGGAATATTACTATACAAGGTCATATTACCCGATCCAATAGGGGCTATAAGTCCCCCATAACTACTATTGAAATCGTATATGATTGGGGCCATAGCATTACCGTTCTGATTAACAACAACCCTTGTCAGCATTACTTGGTAAAAGTATGTCGTGCAAGAACCGCCACCAAAGTATACAGTTTCAGTCCAATTAACCCAGGCTACTTGACCTAAGATATATAACTGAACAACGTCATAATTATAAGGACTTGCTCTACCTATGGGGCCAGAATTGGTAACTGAAACACTATAAGCTATGTCATTAACTACTATCGACGGACCGGGAATACTCACTCTTATAGGGTTTTGTGGCGGTAATGAAGGTTGAGAAATATAAAATCCTATGTAAGTATCTGAACTTTGTTCATTTAATAATGCCGCAGTTAACGTTCCACCGTACGTAGTTTCATTTACCGTTGGTCCTATAAATGTTGCTATTGCTATTGGAGCTACTGATGAACTATTAGGATACCAGGCAATAATTTTAGGAGTTAATACTATAAGGCAACAAACCTCTGGTATTACAGTGCCAGTTGGAGTTGATGTTAGAGTTGTTGTCTCCTCCATAACGGTTGATTTTCCTCCTCTTAGCCTTACTATTCTATTTATAGTATTGTTAAACTGTATTGTTATTGTCTTCCCTATTCCTTGTAATATTTCGCTTAAGTTATAATTTATTGTAAAAGTCTGTGTTATTAGCTGTATTGTTGAAGAGTTTAATTTTATATAATATAACGCGATTCCTAGTAGTGACGGTATTATATAGAATTTTGAGTAGTTAATCCATCTCTCGGCAAATTTTACCAAATTCCTTAGCGGAATTCTTGCCATTCCGGTCTTGTTTGCCGAATAAACTAACGAAAACACTGTATTCCCTTCTCGGTTAGGGTAAAACACATATGCGTATACTGTAACATTATCTAGGTACTTACCATCTTTTTTAAAGAAAATATTAATATAGTCACCTGGGAATGCTGAGTAAAACGTTTGATTAATAAATAGCATATCACTGGGATAGTAAATATAAAAGAATAAGATAAAAATAATAGTAAATATTGCTAATAATATATGAATCTTTAATTTCATAAATAACTTAATGTTTAAGAGTTTTAAAATTTAACTAATAAATATTTATTATTATGTGATTGTGTGTATTAATAGTGTTATTATGTATTTACAAATTTGTTTTATCGAGCATTACCTAATGGGTAAGAAGTACTGTAATTAGGTAAGATATTTCTTGCCCTTCTCATAGATCACATCGTGTTATCAAGCGTAGTATTCCTTCGGGTAAGCAGAGTGTAGAAATTGTCGTAAACACTGTTTGCCTATGCCCTTTAAGGTTAGGGATTGGGATCTGAAAACACTAACAACATGAGGGTTGATTTTAAAGCGTTAAACGTTCCATTGTATACTGTGTTCGGTTGGGCTAAGCGTGGCAGTGTTAAAGGCTTCACTTTTACTCACAGTGAGGTTGTAATTATTTTCGGCCTACTGACCGTGCCTTTTAATTAAAGAGACTTATATGGGACGCACACAACCGTCACTGACAAGACAAGTTGAAGGAGAGTTAGAAAAATTGATCAGAATTTCAAAAAAGCTAAGGGATGATGAGCTGAGAAAAAATCTCGAAGCACTACTCCCTCAAATTCGACAAGTAGAAGAGGCTTTCCAAGACGAACTAGCAGACCCCTTAGAAGTACTCCTCGTTGCAATACTCATGAGGTGTAATCAAGTTGTATCTGATAGACGCGAGACCTAAGGATGGGAAAATAGAACTTTTATTAAGCGGGTTCAAAACCCTATACGTAAAAACCACCTTCCCCGTTTACTTAGAAGTGTTACCGGAAGGAATATTCTCTCATCCCTCGGTAAGCTCAATTGAAGAAGAGGAGTGGAGGGACTTAGAGGGAAGGCGTAAAAAAATTTACAGAGTCGAGCTGAGAGATTACCGTGATTACCTCTTCTTCAAAAAGAAGTTAAAAGTAGTCAATGATTTCATTAGCCCCTTAGACCAGGCTTTAGAAAGGCTTGGATTAAGACCTTTCTCCAGAGTCGAGGTAAACAACGACAAATTGGTCGGAAAGGAGGAAATGGACTTCCCTAAAGTAAACTACGCAAAGGTAGTCCTTTATGATTGGTACGGTGAACACTCTAAGGGGAGGTATTACAGACTCTATTATAACGGTAAACTAAAAGAGGAGGGGGACGTAAGGGATTTGGAAGTAGTCGCTGACGTAGTTGAACTGCCTTATACGGTTTATGACAAAGCAAAAGCAATAGTGAAAATTGTATCGGAAAGGAAGAGGGCACCGGTGGACGTCAAGGGGTTAATTATGTGGAGTAAATCGGTAAAAGTATTGTTAAGGGAGATAATGTACGCGACAATAGGTAAAGCTCTAACAACAAATGAAGCTTGGGTTGCGATTAAGAAGAAATATATAATCCCAAGAGTTAAAGCAAGAGTGGAGGAGTTAAGGGAATTAGAGGAGTTAGCTTACGCCGATAAGGGAGGACTAATACTTTTCCCGGAGGAAAAGTGCGTAAATAATGTATTCCAATTGGACTTCTCCTCAATGTACCCCTCTATTATAAGTAAGTTTAACATTTCCGGTGAAACTGTAGACAAGTGTGATGACCTAGATCTGGGAATCCACACTGTGTGTTTGAAGGAAAGGGGGATAGTTTCGGAAGCTGTTGAGAGGTTGGTTAAGCTTAAAGAGTTTTACAAGGCCTTTGACGAGGAACTCGCTGAGGCTATAAAGTGGATTTTAGTCGCGTCTTTCGGATATTTAGGCTTCAGAAACTCACTTTTCGGAAAGATAGAGGCTTACGAGTTGGTAACCTTCATGGCTAGGAGGATATTAAGGGAAGCAATAGACACCGCTGAGTCCATGGGTCTAAAAGTCATTCACGGGATCATTGACTCTCTTATCGTTAAGGGAGAAAGGGAGAAGGTGGAGGAATTTGCGGAAATCGTTAGTGAGAAAGTGGGGATAAAGCTTAAACTGGAGGAAGAGTTCAGTTGGTTCATAGCGACTAGGACTAATGAAGGTCTTCCTTACCCTCAAAGGTATATAGGTAGGAGGAGAGACTCAACGGTGAAGGTTAAGGGGCTGATAAGGAGTAATCAGCCATTAGTTGTACAAGAGTTCTATTCAGAAGCGCTGAAAACGATGTCTAAGGCTGAGAGCTGTGAACAACTATCGACTTTAAGGGGTGAACTTAAAGAGCTTTACAAGGCTTTCAGAAAGAAGGTTTATTACGGAGAGCCCAAGGAGTTCGTGTTATGGATAAAAGGTGAACCGTATATAAGGGGGGCTAGGGGCTTTTATAGGGCTGATGAAGGTTACTATGGTCACAACGTCGAGTACTACCTTGACTATCTGGGGAGGGCTTATGAAGTAATAGAGGGGATCTTGCCTTGATGACAGGCTTTAGAGAGTTAGATTCATTAATAGCTAGGGATTTATGGGTTGAGTTCTACTCTGAGGATGTGGACTTACTCGTTGAGTTCTACTCAAGGGTTATAGCATTATCTTCCTACCCCTCAATAAAGGTTTTAGTGATCGCCGAAAGGGGAGGGCTAGACCCTTGGAAGATTAGATCTTATCAGAGGATCTTTGGAGTTGATGGAAAAGTGCTTATTAGGAGAGCTTTTAAGGCTGAGGACGTCCCACCGTCTGTTGAGGCTATGGGAGACGGGAATTTGATAGTAATAAACCCCTATGGTTTCTTCAGGCTTTACAGTGAAATTGTGGGTGCTTTAAGGAAGAGGAGGGTCGCGAAGACTTTTGTATTTTCACCCTTTGATAGGGAAAGGAGGGGGAGTATTTTCGGTTTACACAGCGCTCACTCAATTGTTAAATTGGAAAGAGGGGTTAGAGGGATTAGGTTTAAGCTTGTTAAGAGCCCTAATCACAGCGAGGTTGAACTTACTTATCCCATTCAAGAACTTTTCGGAAAAGGGAGCGTTGGATTAGAGCTTTGGTTATAGAGTGATCGTTTATCTCATTCTGAACCGTTTCAAGTGAGTCGTAAAACCGTTTGCCGTAACTCCCCCTTTCGTACCTACCTTGTCTTGTAAAAAACTCACATCTTTAAAACGCGTTTCCCGTTAAAGAAATATGTACACTCACACCGTTAACACTTTTCCCGTCAAGATTTCAAAACAAACCCTTACTAGGCATGGGGAGAGTAAGTAATTATGTTAATCCCAACAATTTGCCCATTTTGCGGAGTCGGTTGCGGGTTATTACTTGAGGTCGAAAACGGAAAAGTTGTTAGAGTAATCCCAGAGAAAAACCACATAGTCTCTAAAGGAAAAATTTGCGGTAAAGGGGCAACAGCCCATAAGACCTTATACTTATCCGGTAGGCTAACAAAACCATTGAAAAGGGTTGGTGACTCCTTTGTAGAAACTAGTTGGGATCAAGCATTAAACGAGATAGCTGAGAAACTCTTGAAGATAAAGGAGAAATATTCCGGTAAGGCTATCGCAATTTACGGCGGTTGCCAGAACACATTAGAAGAAGTTTACGTAATGTCGAAACTTATCCGATTCTTAGGGAGTAACAACGTAGACTCATGTGCGAGGATCTGTCACGAACCGTCAGCAACAGCACTTAAGGAGACTGTCGGAATAGGCGCCTCCGGTACTTCAGTTGAGGAAATACCTAATGCGAAAGTGGTAGTAATTACTGGAGAACAAATTACGGAAAGCCATCCAGTCCTAACAGAGTACTTGGTGGAGGCAAAAAAGCACGGGACTAAAATTATAGTCATCGACCCCAGGTTTACAAAAACGGCTAAACTCGCCGACTTATACATTCCAGTTATTCAAGGAACTGACGTTTACTTATACAACGCTGTTGGCAATTATCTTATACAAAAAGGGTTATATGACGAGAAGTTCATAAAGACTAGGACTAAAGGGTTTGAGGAGTACGCGAAAACTGTTTCGCGTTATACGTTAGAAGAAGCTGAGAAAATAACTGGTGTGCCTAAAGATTTGATAATTAAGTTTGCAGAAATGATAACAAACAAACCCACAATCTTCTCGTGGGGATTGGGACTAAGTGAAGGCGGAGGCGTTAATGCGGTTAGGGCTTTCCTAAACTTAATGCTCCTAACGGGGAACGTTGGAATTAAGGGAGGAGGACCGATAGTTTATAGAGGGCAATCTAATGTGCAAGGTTCTGGTGATTTACTCAAGCCTTGGGTATTGCCTAACGGGGCTTTAAATGAAGAGAACGCCAAAAAGTTGGGAGAAATTTGGGGCTTTGAAGTACCCATAGAAAAGGGATTAACAGTAACAGACGCATTACTTACTGAAAACGATATTAGGGCTGTAATCCTTGTAAATTATAACGTAGCACACAGTTTGCCGAATAAGACTAAAGTAATTAGTAGGTTAAAAGAGATGGATCTCGTCGTAGCCCTCGACTCTTACATGACAGATACCGCAAAGTTGGCGCATTACGTTTTACCAGTTGCAATGTGGGCTGAGAGCGAGGGCTCTGTAGTTTCCTTGGACAGGCTGGTGAAGTGGAGGTATAAGGCTGTCGAACCCCCTGGTGAGGCTAAGCAAACTTTATGGATTTTATCTGAGTTGGCTAAGAGGGTGGGATTAGAGGTTCCGAAAGACCCTAGAGCAGTTTTTGAGGAGATGAAGAGGGTCGTTCCGCTTTACTCATCCCTAAGGCTGGAAGACGTTATGGATCACTCTAAGAACAGTAGGTATCCTAACGGTGAAGCTGTGCTCTACGAGAATAAGTTCTATACGGCTGATGGCTTCGCCCACTTCATACCAGTGGAGTACAGACCGATTGATAGAAAGGGTTTAGTCTTGATCACTGGTAGGGTTGTGACTAAGTATAACACTGACACTTTGACGTCTTATATGAACGGTGAGGAGGGCGTTATTTACTTGAGTGCTGATGATATGAGGGAGATGGGGATTAAGGATGGGGAAGAAGTTATTGTAAGAAGTGAGTGTGGTGAAATAACTGCTAAGGCTAAGAGCGATTCGAGTTTGAGGAAGGGTTCTGCGTTTATGATAAATTCGAGTGATTTAGTGAACTACGTGGTTTGTGATATATTAGACCCTGAAACGAGGATACCATACTATAAATCAACTAGTGTTGTTGTGATACCTAAATCAGCAATCCACTAACTCTTTCACAACCTTCTCAACAAGTTCTAGCACCTACTCTTCTTCTTAAGGATTTTCCCTAATCTTTTTCTCGTCTAATCTTGGGTACTAGTGGATTACAATACTCCCACAATGAAAGAGGAGTGCTTACAGTTCACGTAAAATGAGGAGAACCAATGGCAATTCTTTCTGGAGACTTTTTACATGCTAAAGCGTTTGAGGCCTTAAATGAGTCTCTAGGATATGGATTAATAGGAGTTGGTGTTGCTGCTGCTGTAGGATTAGGTATAATGTTTGGATTAAATGCTATACATTCTTTACCTTCTTCAAATCATGTAGAATATTTAGGATCTCAAAATGGTTATGAAGCATTTGTACCAAATGGCCAAACAATAAATTATAATGGACATACAGACCCTGTAGGTGATTTAATATTAAATAATGGAGCTACGATACATGATGTAGTATGGGATGGTCAATATGCAGGTACAATAATACAAAATCATAACCAAATAGTTCAATTGAATAATCAATTTGTTGGGCAAACTGATCCATTCAATAATCAACAATATGTACCTTTACAGGATTTCTATGTAATTAAAGGTGAGGTACCAGTTGAACAGGTAACAATAAATGGACAAACATATTATGTAATAGAAGCTAATGATATAAATCCAGCAGACATTGCAGGATTCTATACATATGATAAATGGGTACCTAATTTCGTAGCTGCAATGAATACACCAGGAACAATACCAGAAAGTTTACCGGGAAACTCTCCTGTATTTACTTGGACAAACACAACAGGAACAGTAGCATATCAGACAATAGTATATGGAAAATATGGATCATTTCCCGGAAGATATGTATTAGTACTACCTAATAAGACAATAATTCCATATGGAGTAAATGATGTTGCTGGTGCAGCTCTTAGCAACTTTTATGTCCCAAATCAAATATATAATCCTTCCAGCTAGTTTTTTAACAATAGATTTTTAGGATACACTCACAACATAAGGAACTCCATAGGTCACTATAATCCAATCTAAGTACGTGTAGCCAAATTGATAAATCGTTCTTATTCCCTTTGTTGATTTGGTGGCGTGGGGGGAAGTGATTTGATCCTTCATGGGGTGCTTACCAAAACCACCCAAATTCAGCAACAAACCCTCGGTGCGATGTACCAATTCCTAAGCTCCTCATGACGAGGAGACCAATAATGCTCAACCAAGACCCTGAACTCGCTCGGCGGCGCCTTGCAGGGTATTGACTCTGACACGCCCTGGCTCCAAGTTGCGAAGAATTTTCGCAATTCATAAAGCTCGAAGTCCCTGTTTAGCACATGTCTCCTTAATCTCCCTTCTGAGCCCTGATTGGTCGAAGGGTATGAGCTTAGCCTTCTCAATCACGTCCCTACTGAAGAAATTACTCGCCTCCCAAGGATGGATGTCTCGTGGTTCGGAGCCCCCCTGGCTAATAATTACCACCTTAGGTACGTTATCGTGAGTAGCGATTCCGAGAGCTACTACAATTCCTCTATAGGGTATCATTGTACTTGCCGATGAGATTTTGAGGAATAAGCATGCAACGCTTGGAAACGTGGCTACGGCATGCATGACTAGGGAGTGGCCTACTTAACTACATCCTTAACTGGGGAGGCTATTTAAAGCGTCTACTTCATGGTGAGGACCTTTCACAAGGTCAAACATTGCACAAATGCCGTTAAGTGCCTAGCCAATGCATTTAATAAATACGCCAACTTCGGAAGACTCGCGAACAATTTGGGAGGGTGCATCGAGGAGGTGATTATCACGAAGTTGAGTATTTCACCAAAGCCTACACAGAAGAGGTTGCTGATGCGCTTTACTCAAAAACGCGCAATTTCAGCCAAACCAAGCAATACACACCCCGCCTTATGATTATTTTCACGCCATGCCCACCCAACCTTACGAAAATATTTATAAAAGGGGGACGCATAAATAGGCTTGTGGTGACGTGGAGGATGGCTAAGAGAGGTAGATTAATTGTGATGATAGCTGTTTCAATAGCAATCCTTTTTTTAGCCTCTGGACTTCCAGTTACGTCTAACGGGTCTCAGAATAGTGGTCAGAACAATCCGGGTGGGTACGTAAAATATACTCTAGACCTTTTAAACAATACCCTCATAAATGGAAATTTTGTGAATAAAAATAATGCTATATACCCATATGGCATAGCGTATGACCCATCTAACGGTTACATTTACGT
>Ga0105117_1000509_pt1 | contig 9432 bp, 10 predicted proteins | sample OSP_15_2_FD_79144 | JGI IMG/M metagenome (GOLD analysis project Ga0105117, IMG submission 79144) | Extremophilic microbial mat communities from Yellowstone National Park, USA - OSPB_Slides-mat_host_7_15 | ecosystem: Environmental > Aquatic > Thermal springs > Hot (42-90C) > Microbial mats ... | reverse complement strand
GTAGTAAAAACTAAGACAAAAAGGGGAGGGAGAAGAAAGAAATAATTTTTAGTATTTCTTCTACTGACCCAATTTTAGTGAGGGGATAAGGTATTATTGATTTTTTATTTGATGATATAACTGGAGGGATTGAAAACATAATCTTGGTAATCTTGATACATACAAATAATAATACAGTTGAGGAAATATCGGAGAAAACGGGAATAAAAAAAGAGGCTATATACCACCTTTTAGAATTTTTAAATATTGCAGGAATAGTGGAAAAACATGATAACAGATACTTTATAGATAAAACAACAAGAACTATAGCATCCTTAATAATTAACCTGCAAGGACTAGATTTGATAAACTGAACGGCAAGCCCCGCCCTCTAGTGGTGGGGAGGAGGTCAGAAACTGAAAATAGAAATATAGAATAGTGAAATTAATTTTGCCTTTTTTGTTTTACAAAATCTTCTCTTTACACCGTCCTTCCATATGGATGATTATAATGAATGAATGAAGTTTGTACACTATGAGACTTAAATATCACTTTAGATAATTTTTGTAATGAATTAATATGTCTGAAATAGTACATTTAACTATAAAAGTAGATAGGAAGTTAAAGGAACGTTTTTTAAAACTATGTAAAGAAGAAGGTATAGAAGTGAGTCAGGGTGTAAGGGAGCTTTTAGCTGAAGCAATAGCTAGAGATTATATCATAAAGCAAAGAAAAGAAATGATGCAAAAGATTTCCGAGGAAGGAATTGATAAACAAGGTGAAAAATCATGAAAGGTATGAATCTACCTCCTAAGTTCATAAGAGCTGTAATCCTCTTGTCAGCTATAGGTGGAATAGTAGAGACCTATGACTTCTTCTCAATAGGGATAATCTCTACGGCAATATGGCCATATGTATTCTTTAAGAAAGCTACAAACTTCGCTATAGCTTTCTCAATTCTTGCATATGCAACAATATTAGTAGGCAGACCTGCAGGAGGAGTGGTCTTCGGTCATTTCGGTGATAAGCTAGGTAGAAAGTTCTCAATGTTCTGGACTCTTATAATTTCTGGGTTTGCAATGCTTTTAATTGCATTAATGCCACCTATAGGGATAACTGCAGTATTTTTGATAGCAATTCTGAGATTTATACAAGGATTAGGATTGGGAGGAGATGCAGGGAGTTCACTAACCCTAGGTTATGAATATGCAAGTAAAGGGGAAAAAACAGCTTACTATTCATCATATTTACAGGCTTCCGTTATTCTAGGAATAATCTTGGGAGTTTTAGGTATCCTATTATCTGAAAGGTTGGAAAGTAAAATATTCCTCTTAACTTACGGTTGGAGGATATTAGTAGGTGTAGGTGCGGTAGCAATAATACTTTCAGCTTACTTAAGGGCTAGGATAGTAGAGAGTCTAGACTTTAAAGAATTAATGAGAAACGGAAATTTAGAGAAAACACCTATGAAGACAGCATTCAAAAAGTGCGGAAGAAATATACTACTTACAACTTTGACAATAGCCTACTTCCCCGTGGCACTGAACTTCCTACTTTACCCATACTCTTTGGAGTTTCTAGAAAAATCTGGTTATAGTCAGATTATCACGACTTTCACATTCCTTATAGCATCAATATTAGCATTCTTAATGACAATAATTGGTGGTTACCTAGCTGACAAATACGGCTGGAGAAATGTAGTACTAATATCAACAATAGGGAGCTTGGCTTCTATACCAGTGTTTTTCATCCACTCATTACTTGTGCTATTCCCATTATTCATGATCATGTCTTTAGGATGGGGTGCATTCGGTGTTGTCTCATCCGTATTCCCAGTAAACGTGAGAAACACCAGTACTGGGGCTGTTATCGGGCTTGTTGGTCTAATCCCAGCAGTATTACTTATAGCAGTACTACCAACCTTAATATCCGTGTATGGAGTAACTGGAGCTTTACCACCAGTCTTGGCAATCACCAGTGTGTTTATAGTTATTTCGATAATATCAACACTGATAGGAGGGAGGAAGGTTGAAGGAATTACTCCTTAAAACTAATCATGAAATAAATGTGGTGTTAGGAGTGTTTTCAGACCCAGATTTCTCACTACCTAGAATTATACCAGGATATGGGAGTCATACCAGGAGTGGTGCTTCATTTCAAGTTATAGGAGTTCTAGGAATATACCCGTATGCCATGGAAGGAAGGGTAATGGGGACTTCCATAGTAAGGTATGTCTTTAGATTTATTGACGGGTTAAACGGAAACGGTTTTATTGAAATTTCCAGAGCTGGAGATAAAGTGAGGTTCTTTACAGATTATGACGGCGACCAAAAAGCGTCATTCGAGTCATCTTTTGAGAAAATGATAAAGAAACTATCAAAAACATTAGATGAAGAAGTAAGACTAGAAAGGATAAGGAGGAAGATTTAATGAGACTAAAAACACACTACACCTTTTCCCTAGGTTTACTTTACCTTATAGATTCCTTCTTCATAGACAGTCCTTATTACTTACTTGTGATGACCCTTCTTGTATCAGTAATTGTAAACAACTTAATTGACTCCTTAGGACATGAGATAAAAGGAATGTATATTTCTAGGACTCCTAGGACTCACACAATACCGAGAAGTGTCATATGGGGTTTATCGGTCTCAATACCGTTTGCTCTAGCCTTATACTTCCTACCATTTCAATTACCATTTAACCTAAATTTTCATCCATCTATCAAGTTTCTCTTGGTAACCGTTATTGATGGAGCCATAGCTGGACTTTCCCATATGCTCTTAGACGTCTTTACTGAAAAAGGGATTTATGTTAAGAAGAAGGGGAGATGGAGGAGGTTCGCATTAGCACACTTTTGTTATGATAACCCTCTTGTAAACGGTTTAGCAGACCTCCTCGGAGTGCTAATGTTATTTTTGGCATTTTACATTCATGATTATAATTTCATATATCATTATTATCATGAGTTTTTTACATAAAAAGTTTTTTACCTCTTTCTATAAACCTTCTCATTACTCTTTTCCTTATGCTTAAACAGTTTCATATCGGATTATGTTTCCACCTCCATGAAAGAAGGGAGTCTAATTCTGGCGAACCGTACTTCTCAAACTCTTTATCAAAAAACGTTACAAACTAGAATTACAGACTCCATGTTTAATAAATGAATCGGCAAAACAAACATTAAGCCCCTAGGGTCGGAAATAAGGATAGAATAATTCATGTTTTATGTTATCGGCGAAGTAATTCTTATTTTTCTTTCTTTCTCTCTCTTTCTTCCCCTTTTTCTCTCCTCGCCTACTAGAAGAAATAAATATAAAATACGGTAATATGTAATGACTAACTATGGTCTCAATCGATAAAGTAGGATATGGAGAATACCTACTTTTAGCTGAAGCACCTATGTTTAAAAGGAGATATACTGCAAACGGAGACATAATGCTAGGTTGTACAATAGGATGTGACTTCTGTATTTATAGAATGATTGATACAACAATCCCTTATTTTGGAACTGGAGAACTAAAACGCTTAGCGACACCAGAAGAGTTTGCCGAATCAGTCTCAAATTCAAGACTCATCTCCGAGAGGTCTTTAGTAATCATGGGAGCTAGAGGAGACGCATCAATGTACCCTAATGATATACCTAAAATGCTAAACACAGCTGAAAAACTAGGACTCACTACTAAATTCCTGGCATTGAGGAGGGCAATCCTTGACAAAACCGTCAAACACCAATTAGCCGATTACCCTCAATTATATTACGGTACCACAATAACTCCCAAAGCAATTGAGACAGGGTCACCAGTACCAGATTATTTACAACTAAAGGGACTACAAAATGTTACAGACTTTTTGAATAAAGTAAGCATTGAAGTCGGTCCGGTCACACCAAATAACATTGATGCTGTGAAAGGCATCCTAAAAGAGTTGAAAGACATGGGATGGGAGAAAGCAATGTATAGAGGTGTTACCGTAGGGTCATGGGGAGTTGAGAGAAAAGAAGCAGTAGAAAAAATGATAAAACTAGGGTTTATAACACCAGAACAAGCAAAACAAGCTCTAGAATCACCAGAGTATTTTTATGGTGTTAAAAACAACCTAGACAGTTTAATGGAAAAAGCGATACAAAACATGTTTGAGGAAGTAGGACTTAAAGCTTACAGATACGCTGGACAATTTTATGCAGACAACTGGGACTTACCAGTACCACTTACAAGAAGGAACAAAATAAGGTCAGATATACTAGAATATGCTAAAAAAGTTCAATACCCAAATAAAGATTTAGAACAACAGTTAGACTATCTAGGTTATTATGACCATGATGTAAAATGGTCAAACGAACACGGTATAAGAGTAGCATATGTTAACACAAAGATACCAATCACAGAAGATGTCGCAATGTACTTAGGAGAAGTCACTGGAGTAGCAATAATAGCTACTAACTATCTTCATTCACCGAATAAGGAGGTCTTAAAACACTACCTAAAATATTCATTCCTCGGAATTCCAGAAAGGGCAAAGAAGAACATAATGAGAAAATTGAATTAAATTGGTTTTTAAACTCTGTCCTAGGTGAACAAAATGAAACTAGCCATCTTCATCCTTAAGAGCGGACTTAAACAATTCAACCAATTCAAAAAAGGGTACGACCACGCTTATTTAGACTCACAACAACTCTTCCCTAGAAACCTTGAAAAGAATTATGAAGAAGTAGTACTTGTAGACAGTACTGCTGCTTCCGGGATAACATTACTAAAGGCAAAATCAACATTAGAAGACATGGGTTTCCACAACATCAAACTAGCTGCCCATCCAATTACCAAACATGCCAAATCAATACTTGACATCCAATTACCGAAACAAGATCCAGTAGGTAACATAATCTTTATAGCTGGTCTTCCTGGTCAGGGTAAAAGTGCATTTGCATACGGACTGTCAAAAACCCTAGACGCTCTGTATATCAAATGGGGAAAGGAAATTTCAAAAAGGTTCAGTATCGGTAAGTACGGAGAAGAATTAGCAAAACTCGAAGAGAATAACCCATTTCTTGTATCTGAAAGGTTAATCATGGAAGGTGTTTTTGACACAGAAAAAGAGTTTGTCGTTGTTGATGGGGTAAAAAGCATTTGGCAAGCAATACATGTCTCCTATGCAACACTCAGACCAGCAATATCCCTCTTCCTGGAAGTACCTCCAGAAGTCAGAGAGTTAATTATAAACACAAGACAAATGGCAGATGACCCCTATGATGAGGAAAGGAAAGCACTTTTCCTCAGACAATGGAAAGAGGTTAGAGACTCCAGCATCGTTATAAGACTTGATGAAAAATTTATGGACAAAGTCACAGAACGTGTATTCCAGTCCTTGGGGGTAAACCCCACAATAAAAGGTTATTTCAACCCTTTCATAACCAAAGAGAACATATTAACAGTTTGGTTCTTATCATGGAAGAAAATCAACAACACAAACACTCCCCTCATAGACAAATGGATAGAATCAATTAACATCAAGACACACAAAGGTTACATCGAAAGGCTAAGGAAGAACGGAATCACAGTAAGTCAAGAAACATCAGAACTAATAACCCTCTCCGCTACAGCATCAAGAATAATAGATGATATCCTTGATGAACATACTACAAGGTTTTACAGTGAGGAAGGAGTAACAGAGGAAGCATGGTGGGTTAAAAGGGGAATTTACCTAGCCTTGATTGACAGTGTAGTATTAATGGCAAGGGCAAAGAGGATAGCAAGAAAGTTAGGAGTAGAATCAAGTCTAATTGACACATTCGACAGAATGGTAAAAGCCGTCATGGTAGAACTTGAGTTAGAGAAAACAAGAAGAAAACCTACAATTGAGGACTGGTTAAAAGCCGTTGAAAGGGAGACCGCATTCAGAGAATTCATTTACAGCTTGATAGGCTTAGACCCAGAAAAAGGGTATGTTGAAGGTGTAATAGCACAAGCAAAAGATGACTTATACGGAGCAACAAAAGGAGGAAGGGAAGATACTGATACACCCCTTAACAGACCCTTATTACAAAGGGTTTTCCCTAATGCTGAAGAGGTCTTAGATGACTTAAAAAAAGCTAAAACAAAAGAAGACGTTTTATCAATTTTTTCTAGATAGTGCATTAGTGGTATTAGTAAATTTAGTTTTTGCTTTTGTACAATTGAATTAATATCCTTTGCTAATGTACAACTTCCTAAACTAAGGGTCTATTAAACATCTCTTTTGCTGTTGTGCAATAGTTTCATTATTAACTGACGTTTTTGCTTATGTGCAATAACTCTTTTATCAAACTATATAATTGCTAGACAAATGTGCAATATACGACATATTGAAACACACCATTGCTTTTGTGCATGTTTATGATTAGTTTTATCAGATCACCTTAATACCCAACTCCCCCAATAACTTTTTCTCTTCATCAGTAAAACTAACTCTTTCATTAGCATAATAATACCACAACTTGACAGCAACACCCTTGATAGTATACTCATCATAAGACTGAAAGAGTTTGACATATTCTTCACACTCACCTTTCACATCTTCCACTCTTTCAAAATAACCCACATGGTCTCCATTAGGTGCAAAAAACTCTAAATCATCTCCTTTTACTGAGGCTATTAAAAAAACCATCGATTCTACTAACTTACTGTCTTTGAAATAATCACTCAAACAGTTTATATAAGAGGAGATTCTCATCCTTTCCAATGACAACATGCTTGACCACAATTTATAATGTTACAAAGAGGTATTTAAAAATTTCTACCTAACAAGTTTGGGGAAACAGTGATTGGTTTTTGTAAAGGGACTGGGGAAACAATGATTAGTTTTTGTAAAGGGACTATTCACACCACCTTACGGATTCCGCTCCTTAACCCCAAAAACTAATTTAGTCCTCCCCTTCCAACTCCCTAATTTTCTCCATACATTGTTTATAACTCTTACAATAATAAAACATGGTAAGTCCGGTAGTCCCATTAGACTGTTCTAGCAAGTATAGTTTCTTAGGACTAATTCCCATCAGGATCCTATACACCATGTAATACACTCTCGGATAATACCTAGTACTGAATAATTCATCAACTTGAGTTTCAATTTCCTCACACTCCTTAGCAAACTCTTTATACTCACTCAATGTATCAACGTCTATAACTTTTTTCCCTTCTCTTTTTAGAGAGACTAAAAAATCATCAATATACAATACTACCATATCACCACACAAAAGACCTACCACAAAAATCACCAATTATACTATTCTTGTAAACAAGTATTTAAACTTTCTTGTTGGAAAGTTAGGAGGAAAAAAGGAAAGTTGGGTTCTGTTATAACCTCTTAGTCCTAATGAGGCTCATAACCCCTCTCCCCCCTAAAATCCATTTTGTGCAATAAAGGATAAGGAGTCTCTAAACCACTTCCCTTATTAGATGTGTAATCTAGTTATTATTGAATTATTAATTTGCTTTATACATGCAAAAGTTAGATTATCGAACTATTTCTTTGCTTAAATGCTTGTTTCAATGTATAGTAGGTCATCATGGAATATAAACAAGGAAGACCAATGCATTATCGCTATTATTGAATTCCAGAATTGCTAATATGCAAGCTTATTTTTATTTACTATGCCTTTTGCTTAGTGCAAGCAATCTACTAAAAAATATATGCTTTGCTTCGGTGCAACTGAAATTTGTAATTTTTATCTTATTGAGCATACTTATTGCTTACATATGATATTGCTTGAGTGAATTTTTAGTTTTTAGGGTTTAAAAAGATGAGCACAATTTATGAATCACCTCACTAACATTGGAGGTATGAGGTTTCTCCACATCGGGAGTATCCTTCACATTGTTCATATGCAACTACAGCATTATCGAATAGTTACCTTGCTTTTATGCATACTTTCTACTATTAACCTATCCGTTTGCTATTGTGCAGACTAAGATAACAATTTATAATACCATGATATTAAGGTTTTCTTATGCAAACTTATTTTTATCAAACTCTGCCTTCTGCTAAAATGTAGTTTGTTTAATATTCATTGAGCTTTTTGCTAACATGCGGACAAACTATTAATAAACATATCCTTTGCTCAAGTGCATTACTGTTAGCTTTCTAGGTGCAAATATATTATTGTGAAAACCCTATATTTGCTAATTCTCTCTAGTATGCATAGACTAGGTTATCAAATCTCTTATTTGCTTAAATGCAAGGTTAAAGATATTGAGGAATTCTTTTGCTATCTAGCATTATGTGCATATTTGAGTAGGTCAATTATTTTGTTTGATTCATTGTACTTAATGTTTCTCTCTAACAGATTTTGGTGAAGAGGTATTTAAACATGAGGTTACTTTTTGACAGAGCGAAAGAAGGAAAAACGGGAATGAAGTTACCTAGTAGGGAGAATTTCTCAAAAGAAAACTTCATAACATCTCTGATACAGGTTACTATATGTGATAGTAAAATGCCCACAAGAAGGATAGGATATATTAAACAGAAGATAAGACAATCTTAAAAAAGAGCCCGACACGGTAAAAATAGCTCTAAGACATCTAGCTAAAGAGTTAGGACTTCTTTCCTCATAAATATTTTGAAAGAAAATCTTATAAACCTGCTATCACAAAATGTTATATGGTGATAACCAAATGACTACAAAAAGATCCGCAATATTATTAAGACTGAGACCCGAAGACCGTGAAGCAATAAGACAATTAGCCAAATATTATGATATTGCAGAAGCTGATGTGATAAAGATCCTTATAAGAGAGTACCTGAAAAACCATAAAATTGAAATAGGGTCAAGCTAAACTAGGTTTTTTTTCTTTCTTTCTTTCTTTCTTCTTCTTCTTTCTTCACTTTCTCTTTATGTGCAAGGGGACGGTTATTGACTTTTTCAATTGCTTAACCATGCTTGAGTTATAAAAATATTTTGCCTCACACTCCTTATTATAGACAATTAGGACTATCCTTTCTCCCTTTCCCTAATCATGTGCAATGACTAACTTATCAAATCTCTTGATTGCTTTTAATGCTAACCTCTTACTAAAACTAACTTCCTCCCCGCCCTGGAGGAAAGGGCGAGGCTTTACGCTCCCCTAACCCCCAATTTTTGTAAACCATATCTATTATCCCCTTTCTTTATAATTTGCAATTAAATAATTAGTGAATTGTTCCTTTGCTTAAATGCAAATAGTGGGTTCTGACCCATGCAAGGTTTACCGTTCACTTTATCATTAAAGTCCGACCCCTACTCATATGCACTTTACATGGTATTAAGGATTTACCTTGCTTAAATGCATACAGACTACTATTAAACTATTGCTTTTTATGCATAATGTATAATGTTAAATAAACTTTTTGCTTAAATGAAATCGTGCAAAATATACATGATTAAGTATATTTGTTGCTTACATACAATCAACCTTAAAAAAAACTTACATATATAATAAG
>Ga0105117_1000508_pt1 | contig 9436 bp, 6 predicted proteins | sample OSP_15_2_FD_79144 | JGI IMG/M metagenome (GOLD analysis project Ga0105117, IMG submission 79144) | Extremophilic microbial mat communities from Yellowstone National Park, USA - OSPB_Slides-mat_host_7_15 | ecosystem: Environmental > Aquatic > Thermal springs > Hot (42-90C) > Microbial mats ... | reverse complement strand
TCTTAAACTCAGAAGAGGATTGAAAGTATACTATCTTTAACAGTAGCTTGTGCAGTAAAACTTCCCTTAAACTCAGAAGAGGATTGAAAGTTTAAATATAAAAACTTGTTATTTTTTAACAGCTATCAACTTAAACTCAGAAGAGGATTGAAAGGTTTTTGCAATTTCCCTTCCATTTTGCTTTCTTACCCTTAAACTCAGAAGAGGATTGAAAGTTGCCATATTTTAATGTTATTCGAGAAAATATTTAAGCTCTTAAACTCAGAAGAGGATTGAAAGTAAACCACGTTTTAAGCTTTTTGTAAGCAAAGAATTCTTCTTAAACTCAGAAGAGGATTGAAAGTTTTACTTAATTTTTCCAAAAAGGTAATTTTTATAGCTTAAACTCAGAAGAGGATTGAAAGTTGTCTACCACCCAAGCATAAAAAACTTTGTCGGCACTTAAACTCAGAAGAGGATTGAAAGCTTTCATTGGAGGTTTTTCTTCCTTAGGTTTTTCCTCTCTTAAACTCAGAAGAGGATTGAAAGGCTCCTAATGCTTCTCTAATTCTTCTTGACACTCCCCGTCCCCTTAAACTCAGAAGAGGATTGAAAGACATTTTTGCCCTCAAGTTCCTTAAACGTCTTGATTCTTAAACTCAGAAGAGGATTGAAAGAGAGGAAAATGGTTTGATAAGAATAGAAGACTTAGCGCTTAAACTCAGAAGAGGATTGAAAGAAAAAAGGGATCAGACGGGGCGTTTATCAACTTCAATCTTAAACTCAGAAGAGGATTGAAAGGTGAAAACGAATACTTTACTTTCGTTTTTATAGAGTTCCGCTTAAACTCAGAAGAGGATTGAAAGAGTTTATCAATCAACTGCAGCTCAAGATTTTTGGCCTTAAACTCAGAAGAGGATTGAAAGTTGATTTCTTGGGTATTAACAGAAGAGTATTTAAGCTTAAACTCAGAAGAGGATTGAAAGTTCTGATTCCGAAGGCATAATCAATCAATTCTTCAACTTAAACTCAGAAGAGGATTGAAAGCGTATGAATTACTCCCCTTAAAAATTTATTGGGCAAACTTAAACTCAGAAGAGGATTGAAAGATAGATCGTGAGCCTTTTTTATTTTCTCGCTCATTTCTTAAACTCAGAAGAGGATTGAAAGTTATAATCGTTATTTGGTTTGTTTCTATTTTTCTGCTTAAACTCAGAAGAGGATTGAAAGAGTACTCATTTCCCAAACATCACCAGGATTTTTACTGCTTAAACTCAGAAGAGGATTGAAAGTTTGAAAGCTATCCAACAAACTTTCTTTCAGTAAATCTCTTAAACTCAGAAGAGGATTGAAAGCATTTCTTTTCTTTGTATTGAAGAATTTTTAACTTATACTTAAACTCAGAAGAGGATTGAAAGATGCCTAATTCTCTCAAAACGTTTTGAGGACTTAACTCCCTTAAACTCAGAAGAGGATTGAAAGCTTTCAGTTTCACTTTCGGTCATCTCTACTAAAAAAAACTTAAACTCAGAAGAGGATTGAAAGAGCAAATACTGTATCCGCTATTAGCCTTGCATAATCTTAAACTCAGAAGAGGATTGAAAGGTTAAGCTAAGATGTATTTTCCCTATGTTTTTAAATAAGTCTCTTAAACTCAGAAGAGGATTGAAAGGTTACGGGGTGAGAAAATGAAGGATTGGCAAAAAAAGCTTGCTTAAACTCAGAAGAGGATTGAAAGAGAAGCCACTTAATCCTTTCAACGGTATCTAGATATTTTGCTTAAACTCAGAAGAGGATTGAAAGCTCATGTTTGTTGTTTAGGAACGATTGTTATTGTTCCTTAAACTCAGAAGAGGATTGAAAGTATTAATATAAAGCTTAATCATATCATTTAATTTATCACCTTAAACTCAGAAGAGGATTGAAAGGGATTCTCAACAATACCGATTCCCATAATGTAGTTCCTCTTAAACTCAGAAGAGGATTGAAAGAGATATTGTTCCTATGGCAGATTGGGCTTCAAGGAAATCTTAAACTCAGAAGAGGATTGAAAGAGATTTGCTAAGCAACAATGTCCTAAAGTAATACCAGTTCCTTAAACTCAGAAGAGGATTGAAAGTTTATCTAGCTCGTTGCATGCAGGACATGTAGAAACTTAAACTCAGAAGAGGATTGAAAGAATGTTTTCAAGTTTTATTTCAAGTTCTCCATCACATATCTTAAACTCAGAAGAGGATTGAAAGTATGTTTGCAGGACTTCTGTTATATACAGCTCTTGCTGAACTTAAACTCAGAAGAGGATTGAAAGTTTTGTCGGACACTCACTGGCCGGCCTGCTTATTCCACTTTCTTAAACTCAGAAGAGGATTGAAAGACCTTCTCAACCTAGCCCTATCATGCCTACTACACCACCGCTTAAACTCAGAAGAGGATTGAAAGAAATAATTTTTTTCCTTTTTAGCTTAGCTTTTTTTTCTTACTTAAACTCAGAAGAGGATTGAAAGTATTTTCATTATCGAAATATTCTTAATACCTGCGCTCTTCACTTAAACTCAGAAGAGGATTGAAAGTTATATAAAACAGTGAATCCCGCTTTTACTAATATAATCTTAAACTCAGAAGAGGATTGAAAGTTACAGTTTGCTTTCTTATCGATTGCTACAATTAATTTACTTAAACTCAGAAGAGGATTGAAAGTTTTCATACTCAATAACCTTATTTCCTATTTCTTTAAGCTTAAACTCAGAAGAGGATTGAAAGGCCATTACCCCCTGTTCCGTATGGTTTATTAAAATCTTAAACTCAGAAGAGGATTGAAAGTGCTTGCAAGTCCTAGAAAATCAGAAGATAGACAACCACTTAAACTCAGAAGAGGATTGAAAGAGCACTGACAGACACTATAAACGCAATAGTAACCATCCTTAAACTCAGAAGAGGATTGAAAGAAGCTTGTTAGTCGATGCTCCAGTTCGCTATCCATACTTTACTTAAACTCAGAAGAGGATTGAAAGAGAGGAACCTTTTTACTGTTTAGAAATGCTGATTTAAGCTTAAACTCAGAAGAGGATTGAAAGATGGAGACCCTAATTGTTCCCATGAATGGAACGAGTCTTAAACTCAGAAGAGGATTGAAAGAGCTTTTAGTCATATGAACAAATTCACTTTCCCTCATACCTCTTAAACTCAGAAGAGGATTGAAAGGCAAATCTCTCTACACTAATCTGCTTTATTAATTCTCTTAAACTCAGAAGAGGATTGAAAGGTTCTTCTACCAGCTGTTTATATAAAGGAGTGGGGAACTTAAACTCAGAAGAGGATTGAAAGTGATTGATAAGCTTTTACAAGGCGGGTTCCCAAATCCAATCTCTTAAACTCAGAAGAGGATTGAAAGACAACAATGAACTTCCCTTGATGAGAATGTTGATACTTTTCTTAAACTCAGAAGAGGATTGAAAGCTGCAGTAGTTGAAGTTAAACCAAAGCCTGCGTTTATGCTCTTAAACTCAGAAGAGGATTGAAAGTAAGTTCAGCTAAACCTTTCTCAAATGTTTCTAATCTTAAACTCAGAAGAGGATTGAAAGGGCTCAACAGTAACAGCGCCTTTGGTCGTAGCCATTACTTAAACTCAGAAGAGGATTGAAAGAGATTATTCAGTAGGTCCAAGCTTTACAGTAAGTGCAGCTTAAACTCAGAAGAGGATTGAAAGTACTTTGGCAATGCTAAAAGTAAAAGCTTAGTCTTTGGCCTTAAACTCAGAAGAGGATTGAAAGGATTGTAAGCGGTACAGGTTCAGGTCAAATGCAATATGGCTTAAACTCAGAAGAGGATTGAAAGAAATGGGCTATTGAATAATTTTGATATTACATACTTAATCTTAAACTCAGAAGAGGATTGAAAGTATGAATATTGGTTAACGCATATCAACTCCGATTGGCTTAAACTCAGAAGAGGATTGAAAGATGTTAATATTAGTGATAGTGAAGGCTTTGGTATAACTTAAACTCAGAAGAGGATTGAAAGATTTTCTTATCAATATCCCCTTCCATCATAGTTTATACTTAAACTCAGAAGAGGATTGAAAGTCTTCACTAATACTTTCTTCCTCACTCATGCTTTCTTCTCTTAAACTCAGAAGAGGATTGAAAGATTTAAAAAGCTTAGCTTAAAGACGAGGAGAATCCTTAAACTCAGAAGAGGATTGAAAGAATGTCATCACCTAGTAAGAATTGAACCTCTGCTCTTAAACTCAGAAGAGGATTGAAAGGGAACTTCAGCTTCACATGGGGCATGTTGCCTTTTATACTTAAACTCAGAAGAGGATTGAAAGATATAGGCCCGTAATTAAGCCAGCAAGCGAGGTAACTAACTTAAACTCAGAAGAGGATTGAAAGTTTACATCCCAAAAGAATTGTTTAATTTTTGGCGCTTAAACTCAGAAGAGGATTGAAAGGCCTCCTCCACCACCACCTCCACCTTCACCACCACCCTTAAACTCAGAAGAGGATTGAAAGTACTACTGCCATTAGTTTCAATCCTCTTGAATTCAATCTTAAACTCAGAAGAGGATTGAAAGGCAGGCGCACAGCCATTTAATGTTGCTAGGAATATAGTCTTAAACTCAGAAGAGGATTGAAAGGTTTTGGTGCTGAGCTTATTACTAGAATTAATAAAACTTAAACTCAGAAGAGGATTGAAAGTGCTAACGTATATAATTATTCAGGCGGATTACAAATCTTAAACTCAGAAGAGGATTGAAAGTTAGGTGGACATTTAAGACAAAAGCATTTAGCTGAGCTCTTAAACTCAGAAGAGGATTGAAAGGCTCTTTCAACTCTTCCTTCTTCTCTTGGTTTTTCTTCTTAAACTCAGAAGAGGATTGAAAGCTGAGGAAGAAATTGAAGAAGCGAAAAATGTTGCTAAAGCTCTTAAACTCAGAAGAGGATTGAAAGTAACTGTTTAATTTCTTCTTGCATTAACTTTATTTCTTCTCTTAAACTCAGAAGAGGATTGAAAGTAGATATTGACCATACTATTGCTATTATGGAAGATACACTTAAACTCAGAAGAGGATTGAAAGGGCTCGATTCAGACTGTAATCAAGGGTGTTGAACCCTTAAACTCAGAAGAGGATTGAAAGGGCCCTGCATGCTGCAATTTATCCAATAAACTTTTTATTTCCTTAAACTCAGAAGAGGATTGAAAGTAAACTGTCCTATTTCATTTAATGTCAAAGAATAAATCTCTTAAACTCAGAAGAGGATTGAAAGCTATTGTACTCACTTGGTAAGTATCTTCCTTTGAACCTTAAACTCAGAAGAGGATTGAAAGTGGAACACCTGCTTGAGAACATACTGCTTCAACTATACTTAAACTCAGAAGAGGATTGAAAGAGCTCACCCAGCCATTTTGCTGAGTGAGGTATATGAACGCTTAAACTCAGAAGAGGATTGAAAGTTTAACTCTTTATACTGACCGTCCATTGTTATCATGACTTAAACTCAGAAGAGGATTGAAAGGAATGCCAATACGACTCTCTTGTTTAAGTTAGTTGCAGACTTAAACTCAGAAGAGGATTGAAAGTAGGTTTAGACTTCTCTATAGTTATGCCTGGTATTCTCTTAAACTCAGAAGAGGATTGAAAGCTTGATATTCCAGTTCCAACATGCTCCGCCTTAAACTTTTTCTTAAACTCAGAAGAGGATTGAAAGCAGTAAGGATGAACATGCAATAATTGTTCATGGATCTTAAACTCAGAAGAGGATTGAAAGTCACATGCGCTACACATAGCTATACTTATGTACAGATCTTAAACTCAGAAGAGGATTGAAAGGTAGCTTAAACTTTGTTCATGGTTATAATGAACGTGATAACTTAAACTCAGAAGAGGATTGAAAGAGAACTAAGTCTTTACCTTCAAGTTTTGGTTGAATACCGTCTTAAACTCAGAAGAGGATTGAAAGACAACACACAACAGTATATATCATTATCTAATTAATTTAATCTTAAACTCAGAAGAGGATTGAAAGAAGAATGGTAAACCATCATGTGGTTCTTTTAACAATGCCCTTAAACTCAGAAGAGGATTGAAAGTGACGTGTATGACGAGCTGAATGGAGGGGGGTGTCCTTAAACTCAGAAGAGGATTGAAAGTTGTCAATTACTATTGGGTCTTGTCTTTCCCTGTATACTCTTAAACTCAGAAGAGGATTGAAAGATTAATTCTAATAAATTATCAAAAGCTAGAACTAAACTTAAACTCAGAAGAGGATTGAAAGATTTATACCTAAGAAATCGAATATTCTAGATGCTATGCTTAAACTCAGAAGAGGATTGAAAGAGATGCTATGTATCCTGCAATCGGTGGAATATAGAATTTCTTAAACTCAGAAGAGGATTGAAAGTCCAAGTCTGATATGTATTAACTCACTCCTTGGATACTTCCTTAAACTCAGAAGAGGATTGAAAGTTGTTTTTAGTTTTATCAGAAGGATTTAACATTTGGAAAATCTTAAACTCAGAAGAGGATTGAAAGGGGTTAAAGAAAACATATTCCCATTAAACTTACCATCTCTTAAACTCAGAAGAGGATTGAAAGCTATTCGAGAAGGCCGGCCACCGGGTATTAAAAACATTTTCTTAAACTCAGAAGAGGATTGAAAGTTTTCTTCCTTAATTGATGAGGAGAACCCTAATGCCCTTAAACTCAGAAGAGGATTGAAAGACAACTGCTGCATTAGTAATTGAGTATTTTGGAAGCTTAACTTAAACTCAGAAGAGGATTGAAAGATGGCTAAAGTGATATTCGTAATGTCTTCCAGCTCATCCTCTTAAACTCAGAAGAGGATTGAAAGTTTAGAGCTAAGCCAACATCCATAGGATAAGGGTCGCTTAAACTCAGAAGAGGATTGAAAGCATCTGCAGGAAGCATGGCCATCACAGCTCCAGCACATCTTAAACTCAGAAGAGGATTGAAAGTGCTAATATAAGAAAAGCATTAACCTTTCCTAATTATACCTTAAACTCAGAAGAGGATTGAAAGGTGTAGCCAATGGTTGTTATATAGGCAGAGATGCTTCTTAAACTCAGAAGAGGATTGAAAGAATGCTTCAAGCTCAGCTTTATACCTTTTTTCTCTCTTAAACTCAGAAGAGGATTGAAAGATAAAGATTTTCTACGTATATTTCATGTTTTACATCTTAAACTCAGAAGAGGATTGAAAGAGGATATACAGTAGTATGACATACGCTAATAAGTTAGAACTTAAACTCAGAAGAGGATTGAAAGCCTATTGGTTATTCTTACTCTCAACAAAGTTTCATTCGGCTTAAACTCAGAAGAGGATTGAAAGACAATTCTGAGAATACTATTCTTGATTGAATTAATTTCTTAAACTCAGAAGAGGATTGAAAGCAAAGAACATTTGGTGATTTCCATGAAGAATTTACCTTAAACTCAGAAGAGGATTGAAAGAATATAATTTAATTATGGGTAGATATACAAGCGGAAGCTTAAACTCAGAAGAGGATTGAAAGAGGCAAACACTGGCTATTCTTAACGTTTATTAACCTTCACTTAAACTCAGAAGAGGATTGAAAGTTTTGTTTTTCCTGCGGGAGCTTATCCCCGCCAACAGCTTAAACTCAGAAGAGGATTGAAAGATATATATAAGTATAAACTCCGCATCCTCGCCACACTTAAACTCAGAAGAGGATTGAAAGGTTTTATAGTCCATTAATTTTTTCTTCATTGAAATTATCTTAAACTCAGAAGAGGATTGAAAGATAACAATTGGGGCAGCTTGTAAAAACAGTACGCTTGCCTCTTAAACTCAGAAGAGGATTGAAAGTTTCAAGTGGTCTATATGTTTTAGAAAAATTAGAACTTAAACTCAGAAGAGGATTGAAAGTAATATACTTTAACAATCCAATTCTCATACACTATCCGCTTAAACTCAGAAGAGGATTGAAAGAATCTATCTTTTGCATTTTCAATTTTCACATTATCCTTAAACTCAGAAGAGGATTGAAAGTTATTTGAGCAATGTGTTGATGAGTATTTATGAGCGTGCTCTTAAACTCAGAAGAGGATTGAAAGAAGATTTCATCTATAGTATCAACTGAAGGAATTATCTTAAACTCAGAAGAGGATTGAAAGTAATCTTTTTGCTATAACTTTAGCACTTAATTTTTCTTCTTCCTCTTAAACTCAGAAGAGGATTGAAAGATAACTATTTTTTCTCTATCTTCACCTGTAAATATACTTAAACTCAGAAGAGGATTGAAAGTCTTGAAAACATTCTTCACAACAATAGACTACATACTCTTAAACTCAGAAGAGGATTGAAAGAAATCCTTGGTGAATACATATACTTACGATTTGAACTTAAACTCAGAAGAGGATTGAAAGTTCAGGTTTAGCTTTTTCAATTTTTTCATCGTATTCTCTTAAACTCAGAAGAGGATTGAAAGTGCAAGACATGGTCAATTGGCCGTCCTCTATACTGCTTAAACTCAGAAGAGGATTGAAAGAATGTTTTCCTCCTTATGAACATGTTAGTTCCTACGCCCCCTTAAACTCAGAAGAGGATTGAAAGCTGAGCAAAGCCAAATTATAAAGAATTTCAACATCATTTCTTAAACTCAGAAGAGGATTGAAAGTAGTGTATCCTGTTTAAATCATCTTTAAGATCCTGCCTCTTAAACTCAGAAGAGGATTGAAAGTCTTCTCTTCTTTTCATTTCTTCTTCCTCTTTTTTCCTTCTTAAACTCAGAAGAGGATTGAAAGAATTGAGAGAGCAAGCCCCATTGCAAAGCTGAATAATCTTAAACTCAGAAGAGGATTGAAAGTTGCAAAGTATAATACCATCGCCTAGATCATAACTTTTCCTTAAACTCAGAAGAGGATTGAAAGTCGATAAAGACTGAGAGATCCGCCTGATTTATCATTTTCCCTTAAACTCAGAAGAGGATTGAAAGAGCATCCAATGTAGTTAGACGTGAAATTGCATTACGTAGCTTAAACTCAGAAGAGGATTGAAAGGATTTTATTGCTATTCATTTTACTATTACCAATTCTAATCTTAAACTCAGAAGAGGATTGAAAGTAAGCCATTAATTCCAGCCGCAACTGTTGCTCCAGCATCCCTTAAACTCAGAAGAGGATTGAAAGTGCTACCCTGTTTTCCAATAAGCAACCCTGCAATTTGTTGCTTAAACTCAGAAGAGGATTGAAAGAATTTTTTGTGAATTTAATGTTAATTTCTTGGGGAGTATCTTAAACTCAGAAGAGGATTGAAAGAGCTCCAACCAAAGCATTAAGAATTGTATCTTCTATCCTTAAACTCAGAAGAGGATTGAAAGTTCCTGAAACCTTTTTTTCTTCTTCAGGACAGTCTTCACCTTAAACTCAGAAGAGGATTGAAAGAGTAACATGAGTTCTCAATTAATCGGATTACCTG
>Ga0105117_1000497_pt1 | contig 9546 bp, 9 predicted proteins | sample OSP_15_2_FD_79144 | JGI IMG/M metagenome (GOLD analysis project Ga0105117, IMG submission 79144) | Extremophilic microbial mat communities from Yellowstone National Park, USA - OSPB_Slides-mat_host_7_15 | ecosystem: Environmental > Aquatic > Thermal springs > Hot (42-90C) > Microbial mats ... | reverse complement strand
TGTAATCACTCCCACCCTTTTGGGCATAGCCCACATCGGCGTGAGAGATCATCCTTTATTAACAAAAGTTTGTTACAAACAAATATAAAAAGATTTCTATCAACGTGAAAAAGGATTCAGCCCCTAAAATTAAGCCTACTAAAGACCCTGCTAAAGCTGCTATCTGATTTATCCCTAAAGCCTTACCCCTCTCGTTAAATGGGAAGACATCAGTTATAATAGCCGCACTGTTAGAGAACAGAAATGCTGCGCCAATTCCTTGAATTATTCTGAAAATTATTAACTCTAAAGCACCCAAATCACCTTTGTTTGGAGTTAAGAAGAGGAGAATCTAACCAATCGTGAAGATTAAGAAACCTAAATTATATAGCCTAACTCTACCGTAAATATCTGAAAGCCTACCAAAAGAGACAAGAAGCGTTGCAGTAACTACGTTATATCCCATTAAAATCCATAATAAATATTGAAAGGAAGTAAATGGATTTATACTATTCCCCTAAATATAGAGGGAAGGGAAATTATGATAATAGTCCCGTTTATTGAAGCCATTAACACTCCGATTGTCGTATTGCTTAAGGCTATCCATTTATACTGCATAATTAAATGTTATACTTTAAACTATTTAATTTTTTAGCTCCTATTCAACAATAATTTAATATTTAAATATTTAATTATCTGAGAGATTAAGGGCTTTCTCCATTTACTTATAACGTTTTTTATACGATCCTTCAATTCTCTTTGATAAGCTTTTAAACTAATATTTTACAAAAATCCCATAAATCTGATTAGATATTAAACTCTTTATACTTTCTTATATTCGAAATCTATAACTCATCAAAAGATTTAATGTTAATTTTATTAAATAAAAAATTAATTGATTTATAAAGCGACAGATATTACTATACAATATATAAACTATCTTAAATTTACTGTTTTACAACTTGTATCTGAGAACAAGATCCTGGAAAAATTATTTAGCTAGGAATTACCATTATTAAACGTTAGAGATTATGAATTTTCTCGTATGAGGTGTTAGAACTTTGCTCCTAATTTAACTCTAATTTAAAAATTATGCAATGATATTTGTTTATCCGAAGACTTCATTCATAATACTTCTCTTGTTTGGTATTATTTATCTTGAATTTTGTTTATCTTTTACCCCCTTATCTTGAAATTTTGTTTACTGGATTGTTTTCCTTAGACCTATTTTTAATTAAATTTTCACCCCCTTTTAACTAAACCTAAGGTTTATGATGAGTATTACGAGTTAAAAATTCGTGTCTAAAATGAAGGTAAGCCCCTACTTCCTAGCCTCAAGTCAAACATTGAGAATAGCCTTAGCAATAGGAATAGCAGCACTACCAATAATAATGGCAGCACTACACATAGTACACGCTGGTCCATCCGATCCGAGAGTTCCAGGTACTGGTTGATTCTCGTTGAACATTTTTTAGAAATTTCTTAAGTGTATATTTTTATCTCCTCCCATATTATTCTTTTAGATTATGCTTGCCGATAGAAGAAGATTGCAAGATTTATTACAGTATATACAGAGGTTTGGGGAACATAATATAGGCCTATTGAAACAGTTAACGGGTATAGAGAACGTTGAAGAAATAATAAAGGGATTAAATATGTTAATAGTACCCTCTCCTAGGTTTAGTAGGTTAGACTTGTCGTTATTTCACACGGTAATTAAGTTGCCTAGGAGGTCTTTCTTGAGGCCAGTAGACTTTTATTACTTGTTGGATGGTTTTATAATTGCTGCTCTTAGGGATTCTTTATCTTCTAATACTGTTTTGTTGGATGTTGTTTTTCCTTATGATAGGTGGTATTTTGTGCAAGTTTTGGATAGGCTTGGGGAGGAGGGTTTGGTTGAGGATTATAGGGTTTTTAGGGAGTATAGGAGGGAGATTTTTCCCATTGATTTTTCGACTTTTGATTTTGATAGTTTTAGATTTTCGGATGATTTTCTCCTTAATTCTCCTAGGTTTTCTTTTCAGTTGCCTGATTTGGCTGATGGTTTTAGGCCAGATTGGTATGATGTAGTTATTTTGGGTAAGAGACAAGAGAGGCCTTCAAAAGATTTGACCGATATTGGTAAAGTTGTTGGTTTGTCTGGTAGTGATGTTGTTTTTCATTATTTTGATCATGTTGTTGGTAGGGGTTTGGTTGATGCTTTTTACGCTTATGTTGGTAGGGTTGATTTTAGGATTTCCTTATTGGTTCATGATGTTAATGATGATGTTGTTAGGGAGTTGACTAGGATTCCTACCTTGTTAAGGGTTTCCTATTTGCATAATGATAAGATGTACTTCTACATTATAGGACAAAAACATATGCTTATGGAAATAACTGCGTTCATAAACCAGCTAGCGGATAATTATAACTTTAATTACGAATTGTATTTACATCCTTTAACTCCCCCATGGAAGTATGTGTTTACATCTTCAATTCCTTATGAGCATTTTAGTAAAGATGGTAAGTGGATTATATCTGAGGAGGAGTTATTAAACGTTTTTGAGAAGGAATTAGCTAAAATTAAAGAACGTAACAAAGATTATATCAGTAATAGCTAAGCATTTCTGTATTTTTATAAAATAGTTTTCAACAGTTAAGAGGTTTACTATGAGTACGTTTATCTTAATATGAAGCATAAGCTCTATTACTGATTATTACTCCTATTATCTATATTATAATATTCCTTTATAATTGTAGTTAAGGCTATTTACTGTTGCATACTCTATCATTTTATGTTCTCATCATAATCCGATAAAAACTTTAGTACTAATGGAGAATCTCTTCTGTAAATCTCTTCATAGTTAATCCATTTTCCTTTGAAGTTAGCTAATATGAGTAGGGATGCGGCTTTAATTCCTCTAAGCCTTGAAATTAAGAATATTGTTCCAGTCTCCATATCTATGGCGTCATCAGAAGAAATGTGGGACTCTGAGTAAAAGTCGTCACTTTGGAATAGTGAACCGTAAAATACTTCCCTATTATTGTCTTTCATTAGCTTATAGAGTCCATAAGCTAATTCTAAATCTGGATGTAAAGAGAGGATAATATCTCCTCTCATTCTCTGATAGAGGGAACTATGATAATGATGTGAAACTCCTAAAGGTATAAAGTACTTCCCTAAATTTTTCTCGTTAATAGCCCCTGCAGTACCATATCTTATTATTATTTTAACTCCGTTGCCTATAAGCTCGTCAAGTATTAGAGCAGTTGAAGGACCTCCTACTCCGTGAGTTGAGATTATAATATTTTCTCCGTTAAAGTCACCTATATATAGCAAATATCCCCTTCTGTTTACGGACTTTTTAATATTTAAAAAATTTGAAATTAATTTGGCTATTTCTGGCTCTTCAACAATTAAAGCCTTTTCGGGTAAGGGCTCTTCAATAACTAACATCAATTTTTTATGTAGCTAAAATATTAATATATTTTAGTAAGTTCTAGTTGAGTGTATAATTTCTGGTATAAAAAACTTTTCCTTGAAAATGTTTTGTGAATTAGTTGAATTTTCTTAATTTGATGAATTATGATAAATTCTAAACTATTCTGGATTAAAAGTTAGTTATATGTTAATATTTCTAGAAAACTCTTCAACTAGAAACTAATTATATGTTAGGAGTAATAATCAGTAGTAGAGCTTATGCTTCATAATTAAGATAAACGTACTCATTGATACTAATGTTATATAATTTTTATGTCACTTTAATCAAATAATGTAGATTACAAATTTAATGGAAGTGCTAGTATTTTTCCTAAATATTCCATCCTCATTTGGGTTAGTATTTTTCTTTTAACAGAGTAGGACTAAACGTAAGGCTTTTACGTAGTTATTCATAAGGGCTGGAGGGAATTAATAAAACGATCTTCATAGAAACTGATCACTTTATTACCCCTCCTAGCCATTAAATGAATTTAGAAAAAACAATATTTAAGTATAAGGAGGCTATCCATACCCGATAGCGAGGCTTTTTGCTCCCTTAACCTCATTTTTTGTAAAAGGTCATAAGGCAGTAAATTCTTTAACTTTCTCCTCTACCTTTTTATAACGTTCTTCTAACTCTTCACTCCATCTATCCTTGAAATACTCTTTCAATAATCTCAGTGTCTCCTTCACTAAATGTAAAATATCCTTTATAGCCTCAATTCTTTCGAAATAATCACTAGCTCCCTTATATAACCCGTTATAAGCATAACGATGTAACGCAAGAGCCGTAGAAGTTAGATCAATTACATTATAACCCAATTCCTCAAGTCTCTGCGAAATCCCCTTTAAGCCTGTAGTAGGTGCTAAAAAACCAGTTTTGAAATACCACTCCTTCTCTTTCTCGTCCCTACTAATCCTATCTAAATTTAACACCACTAGAGCACTGATAAACGCCTTCCATGCCATAAAAACTTTTCCCGCAGAATTCCTACTGAACCCTTCTTTGAGCATTAATAGTGATAATTCAAGTTCTTGTAAACATTCAATTAATCTAACCTTTAAGTATCCTTCCTTATTTTTTTCTATAAGCGGGATCTTAGACTCCACATAAAGTAACTGGAACTGAAGTTTATAAATACACTCTTAGCATGGAGTATACGGCAAAAACTTTACATATCCTCTATTTTGTATGAATAAGAAGTTAACTCAAAAAACTTCTATAACTTCAAGAATCCATAGAAAACTTGATTGTATAGGGAGAGTAGGGGTCGGACTTTCATTGAGGTTTCATTATTCAACCTCTCGTCCTCATGCCCCTTGTCCGGCTCCCCATGCCTAGGTTAGGGATTCAGCCACGGCATGTGGAGTCTCATCGAACTCATCCTCCCCCTCACATTGCTCATAGAGTTCACTGTAGGGTTCTCTTCTACATGGTAATATTAACGGCAAAAATTATAAACTTTCGTGAAGAGGGCTAGGAATGATAAATGATAACAAATGATATAAACTTCACGATTTATCGGAAACTGTTGACAACGGCTTAGTTAAGACTGCTTTATATTAATTGGAAAATAATAAATCTTATCTAAGTGAATTAAATATAACTATTTATAGTAAAGTAATCTATATGGAATATTAAGTTATAAGCGGTTAGTTAACAATTCGAAATGTTCATTAGCCTGGATAATGCATCCCTTACATGAGTCTACTATTGCCTCATCTTCACCGTTAAACGTTACTAAAAGGGACTCATCGAATATTATAAACCTCGATTTAACGTTATTGACTCTAATGCTAGGCAGATCTAGTTTTTCAGCTGTTACTAAAATTAATTCGCCTTTAAACTGTCTAATGATCTTTATCAACCAGTCTGGGGGACTATCGTAAACAATCTTCATCTTACTGCTCTTCTCTGCTAAATCCTTAACGAGTCTAATTATGGTTTTCTTGCCCTTGACGTGAACGCTCCTATCTCCATCACCTTTTCTCTTCTCATTCCAGTAAGATATTATTTTAGATATTGCCTCATTTAAACGGGAGACTATTTTATCTCTATACATCTTTAAGGAAATTGAGGGGTCTATTATTTTAACTCTTTTAGGCTTACCTTCTATTATCTTGAGTAAACCTTTATTCTCTAGGGACTTACTAACTTCGTATATCTTCTGATACGGAACGTTAGATTTTTCAGCCAGTTCCTTCATGGTTGCACTGCATAGCGTTAATAACGCTAAATAAGCCCTACTTTCGTATTCTGAAAGTCCTAAATCTTCAAGGTAATGCTTCAATTCACTATTCATAGTGAATAATTGATTTTTATGCTTTTAAGTATATCTTTCTTATGAATAGGCAATTTGCCTTATTTACAATTTTAGTCTTCTTTACGGGATTATACTTAGGAACTTTAAGAATAGTGATCCCAGTAATTGAGAGGCAATTAGAGATTACAATAGCGTTATCCACACTATTGCCTTTAGTGACCTTCGGTTTCGTAAAGGGTGGTTTCAACTATTTGGCAGGTAAGTTATCAGATGATTTGGGACGTAAGGGAGTTTTAATAATTGGATGGATTTTAGCTCTCTCCTGCATTACCCTATTCTTTTACATTAACGTTTATATAGTGGTTTTAATGAGCTTTTTCCTAGCTATAAATCAAGCCTTTACGTGGACTACTACTGTTACTTCTCAAATAGACATTAGTGGTAAAAATAGGGCGGGTTTAGCTACGGGAATTAACGAAATGTCAGGATATTTAGGAGTTGCTTTGGGCAATGTGTTTGCTTCGGATCTATTTCCTTTGAGTTACGTATTTCTCACAATAATTGCATCAACAGCGTTGATTCTATCCTTTTCTGCAATGGAGACTAAAGCTTTAGTAGAAGATCCTAAAGGTGAGAGGGTAAATTACATCTCCATAACTGGTATCAGTATAGCAGGTCTAATAGAGAAGTTCGTGGACTCTTCATTTTTCATCCTAATACCCACTTATCTGCTTCTAAGGCATTATAGTCTATTTACAATAGGGATAACGGTAAGTAGTTATACGTTTACCTGGGCGTTATCTCAGCCCTTATTTGGTTACATTGCTGATGTTACTAAAAAGAGGAGGTTAATAATATCCTTAGGCTTCCTTCTCATGTTTTTAGGGTTTATACGTTACTTAAGTTTTCCTATACTCTTTTCCGTAATAGAGGGAATAGGTATGGGTATGCTTTACCCTAATCTCATTGCCTTAGTTAACGATGAAGTTCACGAATCTGTAAGGGGAAAGGCTTTAGGATATTATAGGTTATATAGGGATTCGGGTTACGGAATTGCCGGGATGATTTTACCACTATTTTACTCAATTTTAGGCTTTAATCTAACCTTACTTCTAGTAGGCATATTTCAACTTATTGCAATATTTTTTATTATTATAAAAAATAAGAGATAATTAAATGTTTTTATGAGATTACTTCTTTTTCCTTTAATCTGGCATATTTTATTGTAATGTTATTAGGGTAAATAATTAGTACATACTATACATAATCTAAAATGATATATCGCTAAATTTGTGATGTAGAGTCTGTCTAAGAAGATCTAGTAATGATTCTTATCAACAGTTTAATTGAATAGTAGTGTTGCATCTAATATGATGAGGAGATAAATATCTCGCTATTATGTTACTAAACTAATGAATTCACTCTAAAAAGTTAACAATCTTTAAAATTCCTAATAAAGTATTGATAAGTATGATATTTCGTTATATAATAAGTCAAACCGGTGGATGTATGACTTATATTTTTGGATGCACTCAAGCAGGTGAACTCTTTGTTGTTGACCCTAAATATGATAACGTGGAAGAAATAGTTAAGTTTGCTGATGAAATAGGCATGAAGATCTCTTACGTAATAGATACTCATACACATGCTGATCACATCTCTGGTATAAGGAAATTGCAGAAATTGACTAATGCCAATATTTATTACAGTGAAGTCTCTCAGGTTAAGTTTCCGGTTGAAAGGGTTAAAGATGGAGAGGAAATAAAGGCTGGTAATGTAAAGATAAGGGTTATCTACACTCCTGGTCATACTCCAGATAGTATATCTATCTTAATTTACGATAAGAGGAGGGACGAAAGCTGGAACGAACCTTGGAGCGTTTTAACTGGGGATACATTATTTGTAGGGTCTGTAGGAAGAATAGATATAGGTAAGGAGAGTTCTGAGGAGGACTTGTTCTATAGTTTACAAAAACTTAAACAACTACCAGATTACGTGGAAATATATCCCGCACATACTGCTGGTTCAGTTTGTGGTTTCGGCATTAGCGGTAAACCGAGTTCTACTATAGGGTTCGAGAAGAGGTTTAATAACCTATTTAGAATTAACGATAAGGAAGCATTTATAAGATCAATAAGGAGTTTTAATTTACCAAGACCTAAAGAGTTTGACGAGAATATTAAGAGGAATTTAGAAGGAGTTCTTTAATTTCCATAAGAATAAATAAGGATTTTCTTTAAAAATCTTAAAAGCTTATAGGTTGTAAAGATTAAAAATATGATAACTATTAGTTCTCTGCTCTATCTTTAGGGTAACTCTTATTTTTCACTATTTCATAATCTTAAGTATGAATAAGAGGTTAATTATTATACCATTAATTGTACTCTTTATCGTTTTCCTTATCCTACCATATATCTTCTACCCTTTTGAAGTCCCCTTAAATACTTTCTTTAAGGTAAGTGACCAAGATTTAGCTAAAGCGGGCTATACATGTATAATTTTCATTACTTGGTACGGTTGTCCTTATGGAGCTGCAGATAGTTGGGTTCTATATTCTTTTCTCTCTCATTACGGAAAGATAATTTATAATTTTTCCTATTCTGACCCTAACGATATCTATCCTAATACTCCTGCAATAATTTTCAAATCCTTTACACTAAATTCCACAATAATTTTCAAATTCGTTTATTTATATAACAGATATTTAAATGCTACAGCTTCTGGTGAAAAGGTAAATAATTACGTTAGCTATGGTCTTTATAAGATAGAATCTGAATTGCCACAATATTATTCTATTATATATAAATACGTAGTTAAAGATTGGGCTCAAGGAGGATTCTTTCAGTCTGCAGCTTATTTAGGTAATCCACATCATATTCCTACAGTCATTATAATCTCTGGAGGAAAGGGTACTTATATGCTCATAGGATATATCTATAATCCATCATTAATAGATGGCCTTTCTCCACAGTACATTATAACACATTTAAATAGTAGCTTTATTATGAAGGGAGTAGAAACTATTGAAGGCTTAACTTAATAAAGGGCACTGTGACGTTCAGTAATAAACCTTTCAGTTAAACTTTAAGTATAGTGCTAGCTAAGATTGCCTATATAGGAGATGTGTCGATATTAAACTATAAATTTTGTCACAATGTAATCCATTATAGAGTGTAACGTTACTTATGCACTTATAAGCTCACCTACTCATGTATCTTTATTAATAACAACACTCTCAAAATGTCACTGTAAATCTTCTTTCAATTTTTTAGTCAAAAATATCTTTATAAATCCCATTATTTTCTATAAATTTAATATTAGTGAATTAGTTTTTTAAATCGATTTTGGATTTACAAAAAATGGGGGTTAAGGGGGCGGAAAGCCTCGCCCTTTACGGTAGACCCAAAATCATATTAGAAAAAATATTTCTGGTAGGATAATATTGAATTTATAAAAGATAAAGAAATTTATAAGAGTATTAAGAATTGAAGAAAGGGTTTAAGGTGAGGGAGATAATGTATTACCACGTGAGATAGAAAGATGGCAACACCCGGTCTCCCTCACCAAAATAACATTCAACAAATAGGATATAAATTACTTTCCATGTTGAACTTCCAAGGGGAAAAGGTAGCAAAAACTCTCATCTCCGCGTGTCTGTGGAACGACTCTGTAGAGAACAAGTCCAGAGCATATGACGTATCCCCACAGACCGTGAGGAACTACGTAGAGAAACAAGGGATGGGAGTGATTGAAAAACTATTGGAAAAAGCTAGGAAAATACCCTTAGAAGTACTGAAGGGAGTGAATGAGATAGATCTTTCAATAGACTGGACAACCAAGACG
>Ga0105117_1000496_pt1 | contig 9549 bp, 7 predicted proteins | sample OSP_15_2_FD_79144 | JGI IMG/M metagenome (GOLD analysis project Ga0105117, IMG submission 79144) | Extremophilic microbial mat communities from Yellowstone National Park, USA - OSPB_Slides-mat_host_7_15 | ecosystem: Environmental > Aquatic > Thermal springs > Hot (42-90C) > Microbial mats ... | reverse complement strand
TTTTAATGACGAAAGGGGCATTACATTATCTCAGTTAGCGGATAAGTTGGGAATAAGTGCTCCGACTTTAGAGGAGATATTAAGGAGAGCTCTTAGAAAAGTTGTAAAGTATTATTTGGATAAGCATTAATATAATTGAAATTATAATATTAACTTAAAAAATTAAATTCATATAATGCTATACGTATTAAAAATCCTTTTTAATATAACTATATAAGTTCCTTCACGTCTCTATTTCGAGATATAATACTATAGGCTGAACAAGTGACAAAATTACCATGGGAAGTTATTCATTACGTTTTAATTTTTACTAACAAAAACTAATATATGATAGCTTTAGTAGGTAAGATTTTTGATGGAGAGAAGATAATTGATAAAGGTACAGTAATTATCGAAGGTAATAATATCATTAAGGTTATAGAGGGTGTTGAGACTCCTCAAGGTGCCCAGGTAATTAACGGTGATTTTATTATGCCTGGATTAATCGACGCTCATATGCATTTCTTTGGTGTTGAGGAAGATAATGTTTTATCTTGGAATATTGTTAACGAAATCGATGTTGCAATTAGGAGTACTAGAGATATGGAGAGATTATTACGCTCAGGGTTTACTAGTGTTAGGGATTTAGGCAGTAAGGTTGCTACTAGGCTATCTTATCTTCAAAATAAAGGTGAAATAATAGGTCCTACGGTAATAGCTTCTGGGTATTCGTTAGCTATAACTGGAGGAGATGACGATCCTAAGGACTTACCGTTAGATATTGCTCAGAGACTCTCTTACTCTTTTTATTGCGATTCCCCTTATGAGTGCAGAAAAGCGGTTAGAATGGTTATTAGACAGGGTGCAGGAGTAGTTAAAGTTTACGCTTCTGGGGCTTTTTCTCAAGGCGGAAGAATTTTACCCGGCTTCTCTCTTGATGAGCTAAAGGCTATTGTAGATGAGGCACATAGGGCTGGTTTAAAGGTAGCCTCTCACGCCTACGGAAAGGAGGCTCTTATGAACTCGATTCTAGCAGGTGTTGATACCATTGAACACGGGTTAGGTATTGACGATGAAATAGCCAGTATGATAAAAGAGAGGGAAATTTGTTACATCCCTACTTTAGCTACTTACGAAATTCCATTCGGTCAGCCTAACCCAGAAAGGGAGAATCTCATTAGAAGGCATTTCACAGAAGACATGAAAATAGCCGTAGCACATGGTCTAAAGATAGCAGCAGGTACAGATTACGTTGGTTCGAAGAAGAGAGCGCATGGAGGAAATTATAGGGAGGCGGTTTTATTGGCTAGGTATATGAGTAATTTAGAAGCCCTTAAAGCTATTACATCGACTGCAGCCGAGTGTTTAGGACTTAAGGCAGGTTATCTGAAAGAGGGATATAAAGCTGATGTTATTGTAGTTAAGGGAAATCCGTTAAATAATATTGAGGACTTATCACCGTCTAATATATTATATGTAATAAAGGATGGTAGGATATTTAGAGGATATGGGCTTTATCAAGATTAATATTACATGATATAAATATAATATTTTTTAAATTAATATAATCAAGTAGAAAGATTATTTCTAGTTTTCTGTAAATAAATTTAAAAATATTGTATCAGACCAATACTTATGAATATACTTCCAATATTTGATATACTTTATATCATATTAATGATGATTATTGATTTCATAATTCTAGGTGAGATATTTAGAAAAGAATATATAAGGAGGAGAGCAGCACTTTTCCTCACCTCTTTTATAGGATACATGGGAGTCGAGGCTTTTGCAATAGGGGATGTTTTGTTTTATCACGGAAGTCTGCTTATAGAATTACTTTTAATCCCTCTTGCCTCAATTCCTCTAATCTTATCAACGTTTGTAAAAGATGAAGTAATTAGATTAAAGAGTGATATACTAACTGGTTTAACTTTCGCTATTACTATTACCGTTGACGAATTAGCAATGGGCTATTTATATTCTGGTGCTTTTGGTCCCCACACCTCTAATTTATTCGTTAACTCCGTTAGTAATGTAGCCTTTGCCATCATGATGATGACAGATGGACTTTTCTTCCTAGCTATTTCCAAATCCAAAAATATAACGGAAATTTCATTAGCTACTTTTGCAATTTCAATGGCATTTTTACCCTCTTTATATTTGGGGTTTCCAAAGGAGATAGAGCTTATCGTATCAATTATAACTTCAGTCATTATGGTTATAAATATAATAACGTTATATTTGATAGAAATAAAAAGAATTACGTTAGAGGGTCAACTGTTTTCAATCTCTTTAGCACTTTTAGACTTCCTAATGATGTTAGGGCTAGATTTCTTCGTGATATTTAGAGACCTGCTAACAATTTCCTTAATGATTTTCATTTCCATGATCTGGTATTTTATATTGTTGCTCCATAGTTTCCCTCAAAGGAAAATTAACTTTGGGATAAAGTATCCTTTCTTATTTATGATTTTCGTAAATCTGGCAGAGTTAAGTATGGGTTTAGGGGAGAGCGTATTGGGATATAGGTCGATTGAGTGGCTATTTCCATATAATCCCCTTATGATGGCCGAGATGATGATAAGTAAAATTTTAGTTAGTAATTTAGTCCTTAAAGCCCTCTTCAATTCGTTTGCGTATATAATGAGTATCACAATGACGCCTTTTTACGTTATAATGATGGGGGCTGAGATGAGCTATTTAGTTTACGAGAGATTTAAACACGTTAAGAAAGTTAAAAAATGGTCTTTAGTTATAATAACTGGAATACCCTTATTTACTGTGCTAATACCCTACTATACTGACTTTTACGTCTTTGGTATGAGCGGTATGATATTACCTGTAACTCTCTTACCCTTTATAATCAATCTCAATTATAGCAGTTATGGTAGCGTCTTCACTTTTCGGTAGGAGGGCATATTGTAATGCTGTATGCATGGCAGCTCATATGTGGACTAATGTATTTTACGATCAATTCAAACCTAAAAGGAGTAGTAAAATTTGGGATTATTTAAGATGGATATTTATATTTCCAATGTTTTTAACCTTTGAATTGTACATAGGAGAGCAACTCAATGTGATCAATTTACCCTTAAATCCCCTTAACCTTTACGGAATGCTAGTGTTAAATTACGTTTGGTGGTTCTTCTATTTTCTCACTCCATTTTTCGGAACCTATAGCTGTGCAAGACAAGGTTGGTGTGGTTTCGGCACTTTTGCAGGATTTTTTAATAAAGTGTTATTTAAGATAAGTGCAAAAGACGTAAATGTTTGCGGCAATTGTGAAGTAAAGTCCTGCGAGGCTTCATGTCCTATTAAAATACCTATAAGTAAGGATATACTAAATAAAGGCTATACAAATAGGATAAGCTGTGTAGGCTGCGGGGATTGCGTTGAGGCTTGCCCCTATGAAAATTTGGAAATTATAGACATAAGGAAATACATTTCTAAATCTTAATCAGCTATAACTTTCATCTCAATAAGATTAATAACACGATTTAATATATAAGAAAAACGATTAATCTCTTCTAATTGCCTCTATAACGGTTAATTTAGCTGCTTTTAACGCAGGATATATTCCCGCTATAATCCCAGTAATAATAGCTATTATTAATGCAGTTAATACGTCTGTCATAGATAAAGAGGGATATATTTTAAGTATAAGTGGCGAACCACCATTTGAACCAACGTTCATAGTGATACCAACTCTATCTAAATAATAAGTTCCTAGAAATGTTAATACTAATCCAATAATTCCTCCAATAACTCCTACCATTATAGCCTCTAATAAGAAGACTAAAAGTACTTGTTTAGTAGTTAATCCTAGTGTCTTCATTATACCTATTTCCCTAGTCCTTTGATAAACCCTAGCCAATGTTATCCCCATAATTCCCATAGCCCCTACAAATAGGGAGATCGAACCTATAGTTATAACCATGAAAGAAAAGCCCGCTAAAATTAACTTAACGGAAGATATGGTTTGTTGAATAGTTGTAACTGTTAGACTATTACCGTAAATATAATTTAACAACGTGGATATTGTGTTAACGTCATTTATGTTATCAGCTTGTAGAATAACCAAAAAGTAGCCCGGAGGATTTATTAACGCTTTAGCCTCTCCTAAGGGAATAAAGACTACGTCAGATGTGTCACCTATTACAACCGACTCAGTAGGTTCTAAAACCCCATAAACGGTTAAGGGTACGCTATTTCCGTTAGACAGCTTTAATATTAACGTAGATCCAGGCTGAATTGAAATGTTAGGTACTGGATTTCCTATATCATGTCCTATGACTGCGAAAGGAGCCGTTATGGGAGGATATACTGTACCACTTTCTAAATTAACCTTTCCTAATATAGCTGAGATATTGTTAACCCCTACAACTAATACATTTATAATCCTACCGCCTATTTGAACTACTCCATGAGCCTCAATGACTGGATAAACGGCTGAAATACCTGGTAAAGTCTCCATATAAGAAACGTCAGTAGGAGAAACGAATCCCAGTTCATTAAATACGTAAATGTTAGTGGGATTCAATTGAAATAATGTGGATAGTACGGAATTTTCAACTCCTTGGCTAAAAGCCTGAATAAAGGAGACGCTGGTTATACCGACCATTATTGCGAAAACTGAAATGAAGGCTAGCGTTCTCCTAGCCATTAGACCTTTATAGGCTAACCACAAAATGTCCAAAATGTTCATGTCTATCCATTTTGGTTTCAACTTAAAAAATTTACTTGAAGTTTAAAAAAAGAATAATCTAGAAACGTAACTTATATACTTTTGATTTCGTTTACGTTTTTTACCCGTGGCGTAACTTATCCTTTTTTAATCACTTTTAATTCAGCCACGGGTACCTATAGTTAATACTCGTTAAACAAGTATAAATAACGTAATGACGGTACTCCCAGAAGATTCAACTAATCTACAAGTCACATAATTTTGATAAAAATGAGTAAATATGTAAGATAATTAAAGCTTAATTAAGAAGAACGGAATTTCCTCTTTGCCAAGTATTGTCACGTCCTTAGGATACAGCTTATGACTTCTCTTCTTTTTAACCTCTATCTTATAATTGTTGGTCACTACATCAATTTCTTCAGAGTTCTTGTAATAGAATATCTCTCCTTCCTTTCTCTTTAGATGCCCTTGCACTACGTTTTCTAAAAGTGCTGATTCGTCAAAGTCCTTGTTTACCCAGCAGGACATTGACAATACTGTAACGATAATAACTGAAGAAAGAGATATTATATGATATGCATCTCTGCATTGATTTTGAGGCGATAGTGTCTTTATTAAGCTATAAATTTATAACGTAAAAAGGTGTCTCTGAGAATCTGAACTAGGTTATACTCTTATTGGAGAATTCCCATTTAATAAATTTGTGATTTAATGACTACACTATCTTGAGGTCTACCAATTTTGAAAGGATCAAAGAATTTTATAATATATTATTTAATTTTTCTCAGAAATATCGTTAAATTCACTTTTAATCTAATATCTGATTTTAAATTTAAGAAATTTAATGAATTTAACATCTAAAAAATGAAGAGTTTTATAAAGCATATATAGTGAAAAGTCTTAAATGAGCCAGCTATGAGTTTTGAGTATGTATAGGATCTTATTAATTTTGACATTGTTACTGTTTTTAACTTCTGTCACTCTCATCCCCCTATCGTCAACGATTTACTCTAGTACAAATCAGAAATTCTTCCAATATATTTCAACAATTATTTTCGATAATAGTCCTTTAATTGAGATCTTAACTTATCATAATAGTACGCTGAATATAACGTTTAACAATCTCCATGGTAGTTATGTAAATTTAACTTTTACTCAAAATTTTTCGAGAAGTTATATCTATATTTCAACATACGTTGCTAATAACTATTTATTAGTTTTTTTTAGAAATGAATCCTTAGTTTCATCTAAGGCTGTCATAATAAATGTTACCTGCGAGGTTTATGTCTTAAACTCGTCTTTAAAAATTGTCAATAAAGAGGACAATATTACCCCATTCTCTACAGTTGATGGCAATTACGTTATTGCTATAGACGTATACGAGAAAGGAATAATTAACTACAATATAACGGAAAATAATGATATAATTGAAATTCAAATCCCCATTGTGAACGTTCTCATTCATGCTGTAAATATTATAAATGGAGAAATAGAAAATATAAGTATAGAAAATATAACGGCATTTCCATATAAATTTATCATTATTTCACATAATAGTACTGCTGAATTCACCACCTATGCAGACTATCAAGTACCAGTGTTTAGCAGTAATAATTATGTTTATCTAATTTTGCCAATATATTCGAATAATTATTCCAAAATCATTAAATATAAGATCTTAAAAATTGATTTAGTTAACAAAGAAATTAGTCCAGTAATTATAAATTTCAGCGGATATTTAAGTACTTATATATTCTCTGATATTGATGGAAATTATTATATATTATTATATAATGAGAGCAAAATTCTAGTATATAATTTGAATGGAAATTTAATGTCTGTATTACCAGTAAATAAGTACACAATACTTCTAGAAAGTTCTTATTATAAATATTATTTAAGTTATACGACTTCAGCTGTTCACGTCCCAGGTGAGATTGTAATAGGAAACAAGATTGAAAGGCTTTATAATATAAGTAACGTATTGCTAGAAACTGAAGGTTATATTTATAATAATTACTTGATTTATATCTATTATTATCCTTATCCATTAAACCTTTCATTAGCAAATATATTGATTATAAGCAATAATACTCAATTGAGGATTAACAATATTTATCCTTCTCTTTTTATAATTAATAAAAATACGCCACCAATAATTGTAATATATAAGAATTCAACTAAAACGTATTTGATTCAAATAAATAACAGTATTAAGAATATATCTTTACCATACAATTTGACTATAGCCAATGGCATAATTATTAGTAATAACATAAAATACTCAACTGAACCATCAGTTCCTCCGGTCACTCCAGGCTTATTAGTGTTCTTCTCAGGAAATATCGTATTTCACTCAGAGACTTTATTATCACCTCTAATAGCCTTTAACAATGGTACATATGCCTTAGTTAACCTGTATAATATTTCTCAAAGGATTTTGATTCCTAAAGGGTATTATATAGTGGGAATCTATAATAGTACAATCCTTCTATATTCACATGGAAAATTTTACATGTCAAATTTAATCCCTTTAATACATGTAAATATTAGTAGCAACAGTATGGGAGAGCAGGTAAATTATATATTGTTAGCTTCATCCCTTTCTATTCTAGTGATAGTTATATACGTTATAATTAGGATTAAAGACAAATTATTTTAATTTAAATTTGTGAAAATTTTGCATTATTATCATTTAACTTTTAATCGTCTTATCTCTCTCACTTTAACCTAATTATTAAGGGTATTTACTTTTTAATTTAACCTTAACGCTGTCTTATCATGTTATTATTGTATTTAACGTTCATCATGATTATCATACATATGTTAGGAGTCTTATTATCTTTTTCTAAAAGGACTTTCCCAAAGCTCATTGGTAATTTAATTGCGGTCTATGAAATGGTATTTTATTTTATAATCATATTTTCACCAATTATATATAAAAATAAAATTATCCTTGTAATATCATATATTTATCTCATAATTCACCTTATAGGGGGAATAACTTATTTAAAGGGATATCTAAACAGGCTATATTCCGCTGAAAGGCTAAAATATTATGGTTTTTATGAGCTGATTGAAATGTTATATCTAATTTCCATTTTATTTAAGATGTGAGTAACCTAAAACATTAGGTATATTCTATAAAAATATCCCGTTTCAAAGGATGGTGTATGAAAGTAGCTTTATTTTTGATGATTATTGGTATTTTACTACTCTTACTTGGTGGAATACCTGCTGTATTTGAATTTATGGGAATACAAGGCTTTCCTTTAGATCCTACTAGCTCACTGTTTCCTTCTCATTGGTTTCTAATGATTTACGGTTTCTTTGGAGCCCTTATAGGTAATGAAGTCTTAGTTGCGTTAAGTGTAGAATGGACAGGGAGAACTGCAGATAATAAACTGATAATCTTATTTATAATTTTTACGTTAATTGGTTCCATATCATTTATTTATAATCAGCAATTAGGATTGGTTTTAATTTTAGTCGCCATGTCAATTTTACTATATTATTCTAAAGAATATTTAGGACGATCCAGAATAGGATTAAATCCAACCTTGTATAATTGGCTACTTTTCTTATCCTTAATGGTAACCGTAACTATAATCGATGTTCAGATAAGTTTAGGTTATGTAATACCGTATCTAAATCTAATATTTCCAGTAAGTATGGTATTTGCAGTTATGGCTAGGGACATTAGTCTTGTAACGGGTGTTAAACCAACTAAAGGCTGGGAAATTTCTTTAGCCTTAGTTCTTCTAATTTTAGGTATGACTTTTCGATTAGATTTTTTAATGATTTTAGCATGGATTCTGTCTTTTCACACGTCTGGAATTTACAAATTTAAGGGAAGAAAATACCCAATAATTCATCTCTTTACTGCTTGGCTATATCTTTTAATCGGTTCGATATTCGTATTCAATTACGACATTTTCATTCACTCTATCGCAGTTGGTTTCCTATTTAATACGGTATTCGGCGTGGATGTTGTCTTAATGGATCTATTTATTAATACTTTTCAAAAGAGGGTTTCAATTAAACCTTCTTATGCCCCATATTTTTTATTAAATTTAGGACTGCTGATGAGGTTTATATATGATCTTGGATTATCATTACCGTTTTTCTTATTATCTGCACCTCTTCAAGGTATAGGAATTTTATTGTTTTTTATACTTACTTTAAGGCAGGTGATTAAATGAAAATGAGAGTGAGAAATCACGCTTTATATTTCATAGGAATTTTATCTTATATCGTTTCACTAATTCCATTCTTTGGAATTAACGTAATCAGAGCCCTACTGTTAATCCCAGTAATAGCATATACTTTGCCTATACTTGAATACTTACAGCCTAAAATTATGATTTTAAAAATTAACTATAAGGATATATTATTAATACTTTTAGCTACAATGCCCTACATTTTTATTAAAATTAATATATATATAATTATACCAATGGCATTATTAACAGTAACATTCATGTTCTATTTTAATAAAAATACAATGTGGGGAAATGTTCTAGGCACGACATTTATAGTCTCATTGTCCCTAGTTTGGGCTTTATTTGAGAGCAATTACTTTCTTATACCTGATATTTATTGGATATTATATATATTCACGGGGGCCCTATATGTGGAATATAAGATACCTTATAGAAGACTTAACAAATCTATAGTCCAAGCTTCCTGGGTATTATCGTTAATAATACTTACATTGATTAGCTTAAACACTCCCCTATTATTAGTATCGCTAATAGAACCCTCAAGAGAGTGTCCAGAATGCAAATAATTCAATAAATATAATGTGATAGAAAAACAATATTATAACTAGTTGAGAATAGAAGTCAATTATATCTTTCAATATGAGGGAAGATTAATATTTT
>Ga0105117_1000493_pt1 | contig 9574 bp, 9 predicted proteins | sample OSP_15_2_FD_79144 | JGI IMG/M metagenome (GOLD analysis project Ga0105117, IMG submission 79144) | Extremophilic microbial mat communities from Yellowstone National Park, USA - OSPB_Slides-mat_host_7_15 | ecosystem: Environmental > Aquatic > Thermal springs > Hot (42-90C) > Microbial mats ... | reverse complement strand
TTACCATTGCTCCAAACATCAATAGTTTACTATGCGATTATTCTAACCATTGCTTGGATTTTTATACAGATAATTTCGAGAATTAGTTTTAGAAGATTTATTCCGACGGTAAGTAACAGGCTGGTATTTATAGCTTTTTTGATCTATGTATTTTTGGCAATGTTACTTATGAATGTAAACGTAAATTTATTCCCCTATCTACACGTAACAATGTTAGCTTTCATTCTCCTAAGTATTTTAAGTTCTGCCAAGGCTAATTTAAGACTTTTGCTTATTGCAACATTTGTTGTTGCTTTAATGCCAGTGGTCGTTATGATATCAACCATACATCCTCTTCCTTTAGGAGATGACGCACGGCTTATTGGATTCGCTAAGGCTATCGCTGAAGATGGGCGTTGGATTCCTTATAAGTATGAAGAGAACCCATATTACCAGTTCTTCCATTTAATCCCGTTTCTCGAATGGGTTTTGGCTCTGATCCCCGCGTTTGGTTTAGAGAATATTGCTGCGTATTACTTGATTCTAAAGGTTTGCTTTTACTTAATGTACCTCTTGACCATTTACTTGGTTATGAAGAGGCTTACTCACAATGAGTTTACTCCCTTAGCAACCATGCTTCTCCTATCAATAACTCCACCTTTAGCTTTAACCCAAGTGATTCCTCAAGAATACGCGATGATCGTCTGTCTGATCACAGTTTACCTATTATTGTGGAAATTTAAGGAGCAGCGTGTGACCAGTACTTTGGTTATATTTCCCTTGTCAGTAGCCGGGATTGTAGCTCATGCAACCTATACTATTATGATCATGTCATTCGTGTTGCCCTCCTTGCTATCACGAAGATGGGTTGAGAATCGCATAGATGTTGCAAGGTTTCTCACGTTATTGGTCTTGATAAGCCTGGCCTATTGGATTTACACCTACGTACTAGATGTAATTATAAGCCCAACAGTTAATTCTGCAGAAACCCTTATGGATTTATTAACTGGGCGTCTTTATTCTCCGTTTCAAGGAACAGCTCAATCATGGTATACGCCAGAGTTATCAATATTCTTTATGTCATGGGCTCTCATCCCTGCCATGGTATCATCTCACATTCTTCTCTCAATAATCCCAAAATCCAGAAGCAATAATAATCTTTGGAAATATGTAGAGATGCTGGCCTTTATAGGATTGGTAGGCACAATTCTATCTTATACTTTACGCATTACTCCTGGTTTTGGAGGAAGATACTTCTATTGGCTCTATTTGTTAATGCTTCCGCTATCAACAACAGTGATAAAGAATGTGTCCAAGAGTATACTAGCTCTAATCCTCTGTGTAATCTTAATTTCCGCAGTCTCATTCTACGGGATACAGGATCCTACCTTAAGCGGTAATACATACGGCGAAAAAATAGGCTGGGCTAGTAGAAATGACTGGAATTTGGCTTTAACTCTGTCACAATATCTTAACCCTCACATACCTGCATGGATCGACCCACGTATATCATCACCATTAAGTTCCCTAAAACCTTTTCCATCATCTGAATACAGTGAAGTAGTAGCTAATCAAAAGTTAGCCATTGTAGGTGTCGATGATGTCGGATTAATTGCAATATTTAAAGATTCACGCAACGTTGTGTGGTTTATGAATAATCTAGGAATAAACCCTAAAGGCCTTATAGGATCGTTGGATAAATTTGATTTGATCATAAATACTGGTAATTATATTGGGGTATGGTCCAGCGGTTGAAGGTATTATTTCAAACAATAGGTGTTTTAACCCAGTATAATTGGGCACTTCCATACTTCTTAACTCAAGAGGATCCTGAAACGATCATTGAGCTCGACACCGACGCGTTCTCATATTTAGCAGGTGGATTTTACTATCACTTAAAGCAACCAAGAAGAATAATTCCGATATTTTCAGCTACAGGCTTTATTCCAAAGCTAGATAAAAATTTGGATAAAGTGAAAACTTCTGCACAACTGATTCGTTTCAATATAATTCATTTGAATAGAGCCAATAGCAAACTAATGCACATTGCTTTCAAAACTGAAATTCCAAAGGTCTTTACATTTCATGGTTCTTTGGATCCAGCCCATATAAAGGATGTAAATTCTACATGCGAAACTCTAAAGAAAATTGCTGAAAAAGCAGTATTTGTTGCAGTAAGTCAACATTCAAGTAATACATTGGCTAAGTATTGCAGCATAAAGGCTGAAGTTATTCATAACGGTGTTGATATCACAATATTTAATCCATTACTGCCAAAAATTGAAGCAAGAAAGAAGCTTAGACTTCCATTAGATAAGCGTATAATCCTTTGGTCGGGTAGGATAGATCCGGATAAGAAATTAGAAACATTGTTAAAGGTTGCTGCAAAAATCTTCGAGGAGAGGAAGGACATAATTATACTCGTGAAAGGTAGGTCAATTAACGAAAGCTATCTAACTTACCTGAGAAGCCTTGTTAATAAAAGAGGATTAGAGCCATTCGTTAAATTTGATCTTGGCTGGACACTCAATATTTTTATGATCTATTATTATCGTGCGTCTGATTTATACGTTCACACGTCAATAAGCGAGGGGTTTTCTCTTACTCTTCTCGAGGCAATGGCTTCGGGCATACCTGTCATAGGTAGGAATGCATCTAGCATACCTGAAGCTATAGGTGATAAAGGTCTGCTATTTAACAATGAAGATGAATTGGCTGAACGAATTCTCGAAGCATTATCTGATAATGAGGTCTCGGAGAAAGTTGGGATAAAACTGTTCAATCGAGTAGTTGAGGAAGGTTTCACGTCCATGGTGCAGGCTAGGAAGTATTTGAAGTTGTATAAAAAATCGGGAATTAATAATGATGACCTTTAGACTAGTGAAGGGCATTATAGTTTTTCTAATATACATGGTCTTAAGACTATTTCATTTGTATTCTCGTCTAAATAGGTACGAAGCACTTAGAAACCTAGAGTTAACGTATATCGTCCCATTTAAATATGTCTTTTTGGCACGCCTGGGCGAAGAATATACCATTGAGTCAAGCCTTTTTAGAAGGTATTATGATGTCCTACCGTTATCGCCCAATTCTATAATAATAGATATCGGAGCACATATAGGCACTTTTACTGTAAGGGCATATAAAAGAATAGCAGGAAAGAGCTTAATCATAGCAATAGAGCCGGAGCCTAGAAATATGCAGTATCTGTGTATCAACCTAAACATAAACAAGTGTAGGAGTGTTAAGGTGATAAGAGCGGCCTGTGGTGATAAAGATGGCTATGGTTTTTATACTTACACGATTTCACGGGTCACAGTATGCACGTTCATTCAAAAAGAAAAATACTCGTGAGAGTATTACGTTTGGATACTTTAGATTTTGCAAAACAGTTCTCAAGCATTTTTAAATGTTTTATTAAAATTAACGCAGAAGGAGCAGAACTAGATGTTCTTCGAGGAGCTATTAAAACTCTAAGTTACTGTTACGCTATAATTGTAGCTGCGTATCATTATCCTCAGCAGCCTCGAGATGTAGGCAAGTTCTTAAGGGAAATAGGATTTATCATTAAAATTATCAAAGTAAAAGATAACGTGTTAGTTATTGGTACAAAATCACAAAGCAGTGATAGTAAAAGTCATGGAACATTTTAGATTCTCAATAATAAGTTTGAATTACAACGCTAAAAAAATCCTTGGTGATCTTCTAGAGACTCATTTACACTCTTTGCTAAATTCTGAGTATGATAATTTTGAAGTAATATTCGTTGATAATGGATCAACGGACGGTAGTGTAGAATACATAAAAAAACACTTTAGTGACGAGAGACTTAAGATTGTACAACTTCAAAAAAACTATTATTATGCGAGAGGAAATAACTTAGCATTAGAGTTCGTGAATCCAAATACTGATATTGTAGTTTTTATAAATAACGACACCATTGTAACTAAGGATTGGCTCAAATATTTGGCTGAAGCTTTTGATGATTCTAAAGTGGGTATAGCTCAACCGCTTATTCTTAGCATGAATACTGGCTTAATTCAATTTTTGGGAGGCTATACGGATCAGTGGGGTAGAACGATGACAATAAGTTCGGAGAATAATGATAAAATTGATGAACTACTTAGGAAAATAATAAGATATTTTAAGTATAAACCATTGCTAGTATTGTGGGCGTATGGTGCATGTATAGCAATAAGAAAAGATCTTTTGGATAAAATTGGTGGATTTAATGAATTGTTTCTTTGGGGGTTAGAAGAACAAACTTTATGTATTCCTGCAATCAGGTTTGGCTATAAGATAGTTTTAGTTCCAAAGAGTATTATATATCATAAATCAGGTGCTACAGCTAGTTTCCTTAAGTTAAGTGCAGAACAAACATATAGCAGATTTATCTATATTTTACTATATTACTCGTTCCCAACAGTAATGAAGAGCTTGCTCGGTAGAAGTTTGATAGAGCTTTTTTGGGGTTTAAGATATCCTAGAGTTATATTGAAGGCTTTACTAATCACCCTTAAAAATGTGAAAGTAGTATTTTCTTGTAGAAAAAAAACTTATAAGTTACCTAATAATTCTCCTTTCTTAATAAAAACACCAATAGTGCTTAAAAGGAATAAACATATTGAATTAACACTTAAAAAGTTATTAGAAGTTAACAGAAAAGTATGAGTCTCATATATAGTCTTTCTCTTGAATAAATACCTTAAGATAAAACTTGTAGTTTCAAAGGGTTGTAGACTTATGAATGTAATATAAGAAGTTTAATAAATAAATTTGATATGTCGAAGCACGTCAGCTTTCTGTTGTGGGGGTTAGGTCAAGCTGGCGGTACGAACAATGTATTACTGCTAGCAAACTATCTGAATCATAGAGGATATGACATAACAGTAACAGTGCCAAGAAAAAGAGGATCATCATTGAAACGACTTTCAATGATGATAGCAAGATTCTTAGAATACCACTTCCCTACACTGTTCATTAGAAAAGCTATGCTTAGTCCGTTAATTCTAGCCTCAGAAGTTCCTAAAGCAGACTTTTATGTCGCTACTTTTTGGCCTACTGCATACACAGCTAATTATCTTAAAACTAAAACTGGTATGCCTTGTTTCTACTATATTCAACACTTTGAGCCGATATTTTATCCTCATTCCTATGTCTATTATTTAGCTGAGAAAACTTATACTCTGCCATTAATTCAGCTCACCATTAGCAAATGGTTAACAACTCTCATCTCCAAATATGGAAGAACTATTCATTCAGTAGGTTACTTTATTGATCCTATCTTTAAACCTAGCAATGATCACCCTCAATTCATTAGAAGCTTAAAAGCTCATGGAAAGAAAATAATTTTAGGAATTTATAGACCCGAGTATTGGAAGAACTTTAACCTATATATAGATGCGATTACGCTTTTATATAAACATAGGAAAGATATTTATGCCATAATTATTGGAGATATGACACGTATTTCATACGCATTTCCTCATAAGAAAATTAGATGGCTACCTAGAGGCGAATTATGTAAATATTATTCTGCAGCAGATGTTTTTGTATACACATCATTATACGAAGGCTTTGGCCTTCCGCCTCTTGAAGCTATGGCGTGTGGTTGTCCTGTAGTGATGACTGATAGTTTAGGATCAAGAGATTATGCTGTGCCAGACGTCAATTCTATCATAGTTCAAAAGAACCCTAAAGCGATAGCTGTGGCTATAAATGAGTTGTTATCTAATGATTCACTAAAGGATTCACTAATAAGAGAAGGATTGCAAACAGCAAAGGGTTTCTCAATAAATATTGCTGCTACTAAATTTGAAAAAGCCCTGAAGATATATGGTTAAGTTACATCTTAAGCTATTAAAATGGCTAAAACCATGGAATCCAAATCTTATCGAGTTAGAAATCTTGAAAAATTCGTTTGGCTTAGATGCAAATTCTATCGTAAAAGAAAGAAAGTTTGAAAAGGAATCAAGAAACTATCTCCTAGCTTGTAGCAATGTGGAGACTGCATATAAAGACGTTTATAACAAGCTATATCAGAACTACCTTAAGTCTGTCCCCTCGCTTGAATTTGACCTGAGTAATTTCATGAGAAATCCTATATGCAATCTTATAGGTACAGGTAAAAGAGAATTGGAAATAGGCTGTGGTCAAGGCATCCTCTCATTAGCCTTAGCATTAAAGGGTAATTATGTTCATGGTGTAGATATATCAGACATAAATATTTCAAAAGCGCAATATTTCAAGAAAACATTGAAAGTTACTAATCTTCATTTCTCAGCAATGAATGCTACAAGGTTAGATTTTCCAGCAGATTTCTTCGACTACTTAATTAGCATAGATGTGATAGAGTATCTCCGTTTAGAGGATTCTATTACACACCTAAAAGAGGCATATAAAGTACTGAAGAAAGGTGGAGCTTACATAATTATAACTCCAAATAGGTCCGCTGGCTTCAAAATTCCCTTACACTTGCATGAGTTCACAAACGAAGAACTTACAAGGCTCTTGTTAAGTATAGGCTTTTCGTCTGTGAGAGCATTTTTATTTCGGAACTGGAAGTGGCTACCATTAATTCTTTGCAACATCAACTTTAAGATATCTTTAGAGAAGATGCATAAGCTACTTAAATTGAGCAGAATCTTGTATCAACTATTATGGCTTGACTATTGTAGTTTGGTAGCGATAAAGTGAAACCCAGAATTTTAATAATTACTGAGCAATACTGGCCTGAGGGTACCGGAGGGCTACTAGCTACGCATCTTATTACAGGCCTACTAAAAGAATTTGCTGAAGTTACAATACTAACTGGCACCAAAAATCCAGCCAAGTATTCTGATGTACAATATCTTTACACTCCCTTACTTAGCGTTAGAGTAAAATCCATTCTTTGGACAAATTTGCTCAGATCAAATTCCAGAAATTGGCTAGAGATGCTTATCGAACAAAGAGATGCGGTTTACATCCCTCGATTATCTTATCCTGTGATTCCTTTGGCAAAGAAACTCGGGAAGAAAGTGGTAGTACATCTGCATGACTATCAACCAATAAGCTATACCTCTACAATTTTTTATGACAGGAAAAAAAGCAGTTCAGATCTAACTGATGCCATTAAGTTCGAGATTCTAGAAAATGATAGTGTCTTAAGGGCTTTGGGAGCGTTGACTACACCATTAAACTTGCTATCTAGACTGTGGCTCAGTCAAGCTGATATCATAATCTGTGATTCAAATAGGCATGCTGAGATAATCTCGAGCAGAATTCCGGCACTAGCGAATAAAATTAGGGTGGTGTACAATCCACTACCTGTAACTCCGCCTCTTGATGAGAAATTTAGGGATTCTACGTTTACTTATGCTGGCGGTGGAAGCTATATTAAAGGTTTTCACATATTCATGCGGGGTGCAATAAACATCCTAAAACAATGGGATAGTGTGAGGTTCCTGCTCGCAGGAGGTTTCAAGTGGAGACGCAAGGAATTAGTAGAGAGGTTGAACAACATTTTTGCTGGAAGGTTTAAGTTGCTTGGACATATGCCTCATGAAGACATATTGAAGCTTTATTCTAAGAGCCATGCCATTGTTATTCCCTCTATCTGCGAAGAGCCTTTGCCCTACGTGGTTATGGAGGCTATGGTTATGGGGACCATACCAATAGCTTCTAAGGTCGGCGGCATACCTGAGATCGTTAAAGGAACCTATGCAGAGAGACTGATGTTCACACCTGGATGTATTGAAGAAATGATTGATAGAATGAATACAGTCCTATCCTTATCTCGGGAGCAATTAACTAATATTGGTTCTAAGCTGAGGGAGATTACACTTAAAAGGTTTAACAACGAGGTAATCAAAAAGCGATTTCTCGAAATTTTTAGTACATGAAACCAATTTACGACGAACAGTAAACTTATGTCTTCCATAGCCCTGGAATTGAACCATGGGTCTTAGGTTTTTTGAAGAACAAGCGTTCTTTAGGCAGAGTTCTCGATGTAGGTTGCGGATTAGGTTTTTCAGCTCTCATGTTAAAACTTTACTTAGGCAACGTTAAGTATTTAGTTGGTTTGGACATATCGCCTGAAAAGATCCGTAAAGTAGAGAGGTTAAATCTATATGACGAGCTTCATTTGGCCGATATCCGAAACTTTAATCCTGAAGATAAATTTGACACGATAATAGCCTTAGAAGTTCTCCATGGTTTACCTGCTGATGCACTTATGCATATCGAAGGTCTTATAAAGAATAATGGTTCAATAGTCTTAGCCCTACCAGGACTTCCTAGCGGAATTGATGTAGAAAGGCTGATTAAGAAGGGCTACAATGTTTATAGATATCTGCTTAGGGGATTTGTGTTAATTGATTTAAAGAGTTATGATATTTTCTTAGCACGACGATCGCGCTTTTTTAGAACAATTAAGTTATTCCTAACGATTTTAAAGCCTTTGCTCAAAATAACGGGCTCTTTGAGAAAAGGATATATTTTAGCTTTCAAATAAGAGATGATATTCATAAAGAAAGCATCCTTAAATGCTCTAAGCACAACAGTTATCGGCGATCATATTTATGCTTTGCTAAGAAATGGAGAAAGACTACTCTTATCAATCCTCAATATGGATTTGGAGGTTGTGAAAACAGTATGGAGTAGTATAGGAAGCATAGGCTTCATCCTAAAAGTGGAGGAGGACAGAGTTCTTGTTAACTTAGATGATAAGCTTTATTTAGTTGAAGACAACGAAGCTAGAGTTGCACTTGTAGCTAACAATAGGAGAAACATGTTCTGGCATGCTACAAGAGCTGAGAATAAGGTTTTTGTACAAGAATACGGCGAGGCTCCAACAAGCATATTTACATCCGAAGACCTTAAGAACTGGAGGAAGCTTATTACGAATACAGACCTTGATAAGCATTCTAAGCACTTCCACAACATAACCTACGACCCATATAGGAAGTGGCTTATTGCCACGCTCGGCGATGAAAATCTAACGAGAGTTGCATTTTCTGAAGATCTTGGCGATTCTTGGAGAATTCTATATAAAGGTCCATGGCAATTTGTACCTGCGGTTCCACTCAAGGATAAGATCGTCTTTGGTATGGACAGTGGGATCGCAAAAAGTGGGTTAGGCATTTATTATCCAGATGAGGATGGATGGGAATTCATATTCTTGAGATGTAATGATGAAAGGATTAAGCATGCTCAGTTTTGTGACTTGAAATTTTTGGATAAAGGTTTATGGATAGCTTCTCTTGGAACGCCTCAAGCTATAGTGGCTTCAAAAGATTTAAGGATATGGTACCCTCTATTCTTTGAAAGCTTTGATAAAGAATTTAACCATAACATGCTTTTAAGTGTTGAAAAAAGTATAATAGCTTGCTCAACGAGAAAAACTTTGCTTGTCTTCGATGAAAATGAGATCGAAAATGCTTTTACTTTAAAACCTGTGATAGTTGAGTACAAAGCTTATTGGAATAAATTCATAGGCTACGGCTTCTTAATAAAACATAGTATTTTGGCTAAAGTAGGATAATAAAAAGAGTTGATGGATACTTATGAAAAGAAGTGTTTTGAAAAATATACAGGTCCAGGCCTATTAAAAGTC
>Ga0105117_1000470_pt1 | contig 10044 bp, 12 predicted proteins | sample OSP_15_2_FD_79144 | JGI IMG/M metagenome (GOLD analysis project Ga0105117, IMG submission 79144) | Extremophilic microbial mat communities from Yellowstone National Park, USA - OSPB_Slides-mat_host_7_15 | ecosystem: Environmental > Aquatic > Thermal springs > Hot (42-90C) > Microbial mats ... | reverse complement strand
TAGGACTATCGTGCAAGGCTTCATATCGAGGATTTTCTCATAGCCTTTTAGGTTGTTCTCGTATTTTCCTCTCCTGCTCGTGATTAAATTATCTTTTGACACGTCTATTCCTAGGACCCCTACTTCCTTGTCACACATATATGGGTGGATTTTCCCACAATGTTCAGTCCGACAGTAGGGGTTGGTCACGCCGGAAACCGAAGACTTAGCTTCAGAAATACTACCGACCATACTCCCAACCCTAGGAGTATTACTCTTTACTCTCTAGAGCTAATAAAACCTATATAGGTATTCAGTGAGAGAGAGGAAAATTGATTATTGATAACTTGATCCGGTATTATTGAAAAAGTCTTTAAAGTACCGTTATAGTAATAAACGTAAAGTTGGTTTGAAGCGGGTAAGTACCAGAACCCTAAACCTATTTGTTGCCCAACACTGATTGAGCCCACAGACACGTTTAACTGTTTCACACCGTCAAAGTATACGAATATTCTATACGTTGGGAAACTCCCTTTTTCCAGATAAACTACAATCCCATCAGAGGCGTAAGGTAATGCGGATGCATAGCTACCCGTAAACCCTGAAGGGAAATTTACACCGTAGCCTATGGCGATTGAACCGTAGGATCCCGTATTGCTTGAGGACGCCAATAACCATGTGACGTTTAGAGCGATTTGTGATGATGAAAGAGAAAGAGATACGTTATTTGAAATGTACTCTTGGTTCGGCAAAACTTGAAGGTAGTAAGTGTTGTATATCGAAACGTAAGTTGGGTTAAGCCATGGAAGGTTCAGCAAACTAGAACCCGTTTGGCTCACTGTAACGAGTTGTGTAGAAGATGGCTGAACAACAATATTCTCTGAGTACGTAGAGTAGCTAGCCCCACCACCCCAACCGAAACGTGCTATTAATTCGTTTGTTGGTAAGAAGAAGATAGGTAAGAGTAAGAGGGTTAGTAGTAGTAAAGATGGGCCCCACTTCATTAAGCGATAAAAAATTATGTGGCTTTATAAAGGGCTAAACTACTTCCGAGTGTAGCGGCGTATTTTGCTTATCAAACCATTCCTAAGCTCAGGTGAAAAGTAAAAAGTTAACACAGTAGCTACAATACCCGCCACTATAATGAACTCTGGTATATATTGTACATACCATGGTGGTGGTGGTTGATTTACTACTATTGCGGGTTGTTGAGATATTTGAACTGAGGGTGAGGGTGGGGGTGAGATGCATAAAGAAGGAAAGTAAATCTTCATAATCCATCTAATTTAAAAAGGAAAAAAGCAATAAAAAAGATTTTCCTTATAGCCCATATGTAGTTTGACCAGCTCCCGGATAGTAAAATTGGTATAGGTAATCCCATCCGCCATTATTATTAGCCCATCCGTTATATATCTGAGCCTGAGCTACATTGTAAGTTGATGGTTCGTTAAGAGTATAAACGTCTGCATACATATTACCTACGGGATTATTACTAGGCCCAATATGCTCATTGCCATCAGAACCGACATATGAGAAAGTGAAGTGGATCATTCCACCAGATACATATGGTAACTCAGCATAAGGCCCGGAAGTTGAAAATGAAGGTGCTTCGACTATACTCATGGCTGAACCCGTATTAGTCCATGGTATTGATGTATATATTGTTGTAGTCCAATAAGTCCCATTGGCGTAATATACGTAGAGTTGAGCTAGCGCTGTGCCGTTTCCAAGATTTTCTAAGAACACATCCAAATAAGTTGCTTTTCCGGCGGGGACATAGTTTTCATTATTATATACAAGTTGTCCATTTACAATAGTCGTCACAAAATAATTAACTGATACATATGATCCCACATCAATATCAAACCCCGCCTGAATAAAGTTAGTCTGTTCTGAACCAGATGAAGAATCGGTACCGTATCCTATTTGTGCGGGACTTAACCCAATCCATATACTTATATCTTCAGTATATATGTAGTTTGGGTAAGAAATGTAACCTAACGTAAGGTTTCCAACATATATACTTTCACTAGCCCACAGTATGGGCCCCCAGTAGTTTGTAAACCACGATTTCCATTCAACAGAGTAAGCTACACCAGCCCAATTGTCTGAGTTATAAGTATTTACTATTTGACTTGCACCTATCTGACTTGCAGTTATGGCACCGGTAGGTGTTGCCAATATTAGTAACTCTATGGATAGGGTTAGAAGGGCTAGAAGGGCCTTCCTCATTGTAAGCGAAAAAGAATGTAGACTTTATAAAGAGCTTAAAACGGTGGGGCGTAGTTAAAGAGAAGGATAAATGTGTTTTGTGTGTCTATCAGTATCGACAACACGACAAACGGTAGTAATGAAAGCCACTTATACTTACCTACTTTTAATAGGTCGAAAAGTCCTGTATACCAGTAGACTCCGGTGAAAAATAGAAGTTTTACTGATATCAGCATTAGTAACGCTAAGATAAACGAGATGTGACCTTCATAATAATAATAGAACCAGATAAAGTAGTTCTCTTCAAAGATTGCGTTCTCTTTCAACCAATATATTGCAGATATTATGACGTCATAAACATTTAGTAGGATGAAGAGAATCCATACTATTTTAAGGATTCTCATCAACATCACCTAACTAACGCAGATATTATGTTTTTTGCAAACATGGTCTAAGAGTGCGTCAGTCTTTGCAAACTCCTTACCGCACACCGGGCAAGTCTTTGCGTGTTCCGTATAACGGATGTGTTGTTTCAGACTAACTGAGGAACTAAGGGGCATCAAACAGAGGGGATAAACGTAAGGCGAGACTGCTTTACTCGTCAGTAACTTATAGAGATAAATAATAAGAAATTCCCGCCGGGCGTATATTATCTAATTCGCAAAAATGGGCGTATGATATTGGTCGTGAAGAAAATTTGAATTTTTTATATTAATGAGAAATTTTGCCTTCCACTTTCAATTCGTCGCGTTTTTACGGCAAAAATTTACGGGTTGTCAATACTTATAAACATGTTTTTGGCAACCATAATACTCGAGGCGAAATGATAGAAAAACAACGTAGATATAAATTCGACGATTATCTCTTGAGGGAAAGAAAAGGTCGGTATTATGTTTACAAGCTAGAGTATGAAAACGGTGACACAAAGGAAACTTACGTTGGTCCTTTAGCGGACGTTGCTGAAAAGCATATTAAATTGAAAGATGAAATTGGGGGTGTGGGGTACCCCCACAAAGCCGCGGCCGGGATTTGAACCCGGGACCTCTGCCTTACCAGGGCTAAATAAGGAGGCCGAACGTCGTAAAATATCGTTAGTTGCCAATTTACGTCAGTATGCGACGGAAGGCAACTTAAACGCCTTCCGTGAATATCTCTTAAATGAGAAGAAGCTCGATGAGACTACAGTGCAAACACGTTTGCTTTATTTAAAGCCGGGGAAGAAAATAGTTTTCAATAATCAAAGCGTTAAGTCGTACCGTGCGTTCGCAAAGTTCTTAGCGTTACGCGGCTTAATAAGCGAAAATTTCGCAAACGAAATATTGAAAGAGTTGAAGAGTGTAAGGACGCAAAGCGATTTAAGAGTCCCAACATTAGACGATATAAAACGTACACTGCATTTAGCGAAAGAATATAGTGAAAACGTTTATTTCGTTTATCGTATCGCTCTGGAAAGCGGAAGTAGGCTTTCCGAGATTTTATGCGTACTTAAAGACCCGAGTCAAGACGTTTGTGATTCCGGGATCTGTTATTATCCCCTGGCATGGCAACGCGGATATAAGGGCGTTTTCTACGTCTTCCATATAACGCCGTTACGCAAAGTCGACATTACGAGATACGCTATAGCTGATTTCGAAAGGCGTCGAGACGCGATAGCGATAAAATACTTCCGCAAATTCGTCGCAACGAAGATGGCCGAACTTTCGATACCTCTCGACATTATCGATTTTATCCAGGGTAGAAAGCCTACCCGCGTATTAACTCAACACTACGTTTCACTTTTCGGCATAGCGAAAGAACATTACCGCAAATATGCAGAGTGGTTGTCCAAAATGGAACATATGGCGTAAGATTTTGATGGGTTTAAGGTGGTTGTAGGATCCCCGTCACCACCTCTTTCTTTATACCTACCCCACGGGAGCCACACGTGCTTTTTGCCTATATGGTCTAATAGGCCATCAGTGTTTGCAAACGTTTTCCCGCAATACCTACACGTCTTCTCTTTTTCCTCATACCTTAAATGCATAATGAAAGCCTGGTATGTTTCGAAAGGAGTTAAGCAAATAGGACAGACCCATTTATACACCGCCCTGAGTGAAACGTAAAGCATTAAGTCGTTACTCACGGGCGTGAACTGGTTCTCTATAGCACTCTTTAGAAACTCTAGAAATCTTTTCCTTAAATTCTCCTATTTCCTCCGGTCTAGAAAAGAGGTTGTGTATATAAGAAATGCAAGAAACTGAAGGAGAAGAACAAACCTTGTTAAGCTCATCCCTAAAGTTTTCTATTTCTCCTATTTCATCAAGCATTAAAGGAGATAAAACTTCGTGAAGCCTTATAGTAGAATCCCTTAATTGGAGGCATTCTTGTACAGACGACTCTTTCTTCATCTCATCTATTTGAGTTTTCAAAAGCTCCGTCTGCTTTCTGTAGTAATAGATTGTCCATACTAGGGCTACTGTAGAGACTACAGAGCTCAAGCCAGAAGCTGTGCTTATAACTTGCTGGAGAAATGCCATAGCTTAAGTTTAAGATTTATCAAGAATAAAGTTAATGATGGAATCAAGAATAAAGGAGTACTTACAGAGTGAAGATAAGGAATTAAAGCACGAAGCTTGGAATTATGTTGAGGCTCATTATAAAGAACTTGGCAAAGATTTTATTATAGAAATGTTAAAATTTCCAGACACAGGAACTAGGTATAGAGCCTGGAATTTCGTAAAGAAATTGGTGGAAGAGAAGTTTTTAACAGTTGAAGAATGTAAAGCCCTTTCCCCTTACTTTTTAGAAATGTTAAAAGATAATAACGTCGTAGTAAGAGCCTTAAGTTGGTACGTAACTTTAATTCCGTTAATAGACATCGGAATAATTGATAAGGAGAAAGTTGTTAAGGAATATTCTAGAATATTGAGGGACTTAAATAGCTTGAAGGTTAATGATGCGCGTTTTAAGAATTACGAAGAGTTCGTGGAGGACGTTTATTCCTCGATCTGCAATATTCCTTACTCCTCGTCCAAGGGCGAATGCGAACTTTTAGAAGAGATTGAAAGAATGAAGAACGAATATTCTGAAATTATTAAGTTGACCGACGTACCACTAATTAATGATATAAAAGGTAATATAATGAAGGAGATCGAACTCGGCAAGGAAGTCGGCAAGCTGGGCATTGACGATTTATTTGATGTCGTGGATAAGTTCTCTTTCATAATAGATGGCAAATGCGGAGATAAAACTTGTAAGGACGTTTTCCCACTAAGAGACGTGATAGAAGGGAAGATTAACCCATTGAAGGAAATGATAGAGAATCCAAAGGAATTTTGTAAAAAGTACGGTCTGGAATTGGGATGTGACGAATATAAACCTCTTTTAGTAAAAATAAGGGAAGTAGTAGAGGATGATGAGGAGTCAAAGGTGTTTTATTCAATACTCTACTTGAACTGGATATCTAATCAATTTAAGACAATGGTTAATACAATTCAATTGCCTTCTGAGATTGATATAAAAGTAAGGATGAAAGCTGAGCTTGAGAGAATAACTTGCATTTCGAGTTAGAAAACCTTAATACTCTACTCGATGGCAAATTAATAGATGATGAACACCAACCTCCAGAAGAGTGAAGAAGGCTAGATTGTCTGAGCAGTTAATGTACTTACTTCTTTTCATTGGGTTCTAATTCCGCCAAGGATCTTACACCTACGTCAAGGAAACTCCATTACTCCCCTGATCACTAATTAGGGAGATAATTAATGAATAATAGTTGTAATATTAAACGTAACTTGTCGAGACGAGCAGTGATGTAAAACGTTAAAGCCTTTTAACTTATTATTAACCCTAACATGCTCACTAGGACTGCTATTCCTCCTAACATGAAGTCAATTAAGTAAACCTTCTTAGTCTTAGCAATTTTTAGTAGAAAGCCTATTACAACTAAGCCGGTAAGTAAGGCTGAAATTACAGCGAGAGCGATTCCATCAATACCAATTAATGATACCACATAACTGATGTGATGTCTTGTAAAGAGAAGAGTTGTCCCTACAGAACCTATTGCTGCCGGTATATAAGCTAAGTAAGAGTAGTGAAATGCATCCTCAGGATTTATTCCTAAAACTAACATCGTTGACACAGTCATTCCTGACCTACTTACTCCTGGAAGTGCTGCAATACCTTGTGCTATGCCTATTAATATCATTTCCTTGGTGGAGAGGTTCTTGAACTCCCTTGTTCTAGATCTTGAATACCTAATATAAATTCCGTCTGCTATTAACGCTATGCCTAAGAATATCATCGGAATTGAAGGGTTATATGCGTTCTGAAGTAGTTTGTCAGAAATTACGTAGAGAGGTACTCCCACTATTCCAGTAAGGGCTGTGACCACGACCAGAAATTTTAGAAGGAATTTATCGTGGAAAACCCTCTTAACGTCCTGTCTAAAATAAATTAATGCGGAGCCAATCGACCCCATCTCCATAAATAAGCCAAAGGTGTAAGCGATACTTACGTCTAGGCCGAGTAAATAATGGGAAGCGATTAATTCCTGAGTTTTACTACTTATAGGTAGCCATTCCGAAATTCCTTGTATTATTCCTAGAAGAATTGAAACCAAGAAGTTCATTTTTACCACCTGCTTAAGAGCGCTAACTCTAGGCTTATTGCCGTAATTAAGTCATTATGGAAAGGCAAAGAGAATATTGGAGATACGACAAAATGCCTAGGCAAGCTTTTTCTAGATATAGAAATTATGAGGAGGAGGAATAAAATAGGGATTAAGAAAATATCTTTTCCCAATATACTTATTGATAGAAGGCCTAGAGTACTTAAAGTAGTGAATTTCATATGCTTAGAGTTTTTACCAGGATAATAAAAATAACCTATATAATCTATATATACAATAGAAGGATATATAAAATATGTAGACGGGATTAAGATCTAAGAGTATGATTCGGAAAAATATAAATAGACAAAAAACTAGGGATATTTGTGGAGCATTCACCAGCTTTAACGGCCTTTATCATACTGATAGGGATAATTGCTTCAACTTTTGCAGTAGTTTATGTTGCTTACTCTTTAGTTTCAAGTTTATTTACTCAACAGTCCTCGATTATTCTTTATAGTAGTTGTGTCTTCGAGAATGGTACTTTTAAGGTCAACTTATTCTCTCCTAAGTAACTGACAGTAAGTTATGTTAAAATTAATGGCGAGGTATTTTACCCTGAAAATCAGATTATGATCTATCTTGGAACTAATACCTATTATATCAATACTGAGGACCAGAATTTGTCTCCTCAGTCTAAGGTCATGGTTGAAATATTCTTTAATAATGGTGAGGAAATAAGCTTCAATACTACAGTTATATAAGTAAGCGCAATATTTTTCATCATTTCAGACAAGATCCTCTAAGCTAAAATATGTTTAGCATATTCTAAGGCTTTTACAAAATAGCCTTCTTTGTAGGCGAAATTCCCTCATCTTCGTCACCATATTGAAGGTTCTTTTTCGGTCCTTAACCACATTGAAGCCTAAGTTACATAATTTAATTCTTCTCTTAGCCAATTTGTAATCTATCTTTATTAACCTTTAATAATTCTCTGGATCGTAGGTTTTTGTGCACTTAATAGATAACGCCCTTAACATTTACTTTATAGAGAGCTTTACTATCTCTTGAGATAAACATAGAACGCGAAATATTCTCTTTCAAGTTATATTTTGCGTAATCCTTATTTGCCGATTGTAAATATAAGTTTTACTTTAATCGCTCTGATTTAACGTGGTTCAGTCCTTGGACTTTTTAACTCCGTTGCTAAAAATGATTTGATGGAATCTAAAATACCTACTATTGAGAAACACAGAAATGCTTACGTAAAGATAAGGATAATAGAAAGTTTAGATGAGTTAGCTTTAGGATTAAAATTACTAAAAGAAGGATTTAGTAGAAATTCTGCTAATAAAGTGTTCCTTTCTTGGAAGGCTATAATTAGTGCGTTGACAGTCATGAATCTTGAAAAAATGCCTAGAAATGAAAAAGAGAAGGAATGGTATTATAAATCAGGCTTTCTTGCTCCTACCACTGGATTAAAAGGAATTTCGCAAAGGCTTGAAGAACTGGGATATAATGTAAACTCCCTAACTTCAGTTGCGTTAGAATTACATAGATATGCTTATAATGGCCTTTATAAAGGAGCCAGTGATTATTATGAAAGAGAAGAAGCTATTAACGATATCATTTACTTATCTAAGGAAATTATGAAGGTTATAAAAGAATTCTTTAAGGAATATTGGGATGAGGAAATTGAAAAGCATTATAACCTTGCCGAGAAGGAATTAATGAGTAGTACTAAGAATCTTTAGTGCAACTACGTTCAAGAGAAATTTTGCATTACAGACTTTTCTTTATCCACATTCTAGCAGAGTGTCTTAATCCAACTCTAGTAGGTAAATCCGAAGGTAAGGCGTATTTTCCTCTACCTAGCTTTATTACAAATCCGTAGTTAATGAGAGTGCCCAATAATTCGTTAAGCCTAGAATTCTCAATTCGCTCCTTAAATAATGAGTTAATTACATCCCTTATCTCGCTTAAACTTCCCTTATTCCCTAATCTTGATAAGGCTAGAATTATTTCAGCGTATCTAGTAGGCGAATTTGAAGTTTTTAGGAATCTTGTGAAATCCTTTGAAACCTCCTTTGCTGCCTCTTTCAATATTACTTTAATATCAACTTTGTGAGAATGTTTAACTGCATAAGAGTAACTCCTACCGAATAAAGCCAACCAACCTGGAATTCCGTCGAAAAGCTTCATTGCCTCATCTATAACTTTCTCATCCACAGCAATTCCTTCCTCTTTAAATCCTAGAGATAAAAATTCCTTTGAGGTCTCTTCATTGAACCTCTCTAACTTTATCCTAAAGAATTTCCTACCGAAGAAAGGTTTCTCTTCCTCAACTTGATTTAAAATTTCCTCAGTAACGCCTACAAAACTTCCAGAAACTACGATAACAGTATTGTCACACCATTCGTAAATGTCATGTAAGAACGAACCAAGATCGAAGCCCTTCACTTTCTTAATATTTTGTATTTCATCAATAAAAACCACAAGAATTTTTTATTATCTTTAGAAATTGAATCTAAAGCCCTAATGACCTCGTTGATATCTTGGGTATTAAATTCTCTTAGTTTTATTCCTATTTTTATCCAATTTAATTCTAGGATATCGCTAGGATCTACTCCTAGCCTATTTGCAATAATTCTAGAGGGTTCACTTGAGCCTCTTTAGCCTTTATAGCTAATTTCGTATGCTCTTTAGCTTTCATCAAAAGCTATATATTTTATCAAATGATTATATAGCTTATGGAGTCTCACGAAAACACACACTCACAAATTATGGAGTATATTAAGAAGAACCCCGATTTGCAGAAGGCTATAGAACTACTGAGGCGTGAGGGGAAAGTAAGTAGGACTGCTCTACAATTCGAATTCGGGTGGACTGAGTGGAAAGCCCGTAAGGTCTATGAGGCGTTACGCTATATGTGCTATAAAGGTTTGGCGTTTAAAGAAGACGAGAGCCATGAGACAATTTGTAGGACTTACCACGGCTATGTTGAATTAATCAGCGTAGGGCGTGGATCTGACAGTGACATGGTTATTGATGAGGATCTAAGTGAGGAAAGGGAAGAGAAGATGGAAGAGGAAGAAGATTGGGAAGAAGAGACTGAGGAAGAAGAGGAGGAATAGCCCGAATTGGGGGCTACTGGGTATAGTTGTGTAAGAAAATATGTAAGCAGAAGGTTAAAAGTCTTCATCAAGACTCACCTGGAACCTTGAAGCGTGGAGTTGTTTGAGATGATATGAGTAATGCCTTATCAC
>Ga0105117_1000469_pt1 | contig 10046 bp, 8 predicted proteins | sample OSP_15_2_FD_79144 | JGI IMG/M metagenome (GOLD analysis project Ga0105117, IMG submission 79144) | Extremophilic microbial mat communities from Yellowstone National Park, USA - OSPB_Slides-mat_host_7_15 | ecosystem: Environmental > Aquatic > Thermal springs > Hot (42-90C) > Microbial mats ... | reverse complement strand
GTCTCACCGGGTGCAGGGATATTAGTAAGGTTACCTAGAATAATAGGAAAGTTCAGAGCTAAAGAAATAGCGTTTTTAGGAGAGTGGATATCTGCAGAAAAAGCAAAGGAGTATGGCTTAGTTAATTTTGTAGTAGAAGATGAAAAGCTTAGGGATGAAACATTAGGACTTGCAAAGAAGTTAAGTGAGAAAGCCCCAATTAGTTTAGGTGCTATAAAGGCTGTTATAAACAATTCTCCAGAAATGAGTCTAGATGAAGCCATGGAGTATCAATTAAAAGAAAACTCGTTCTTGTTTTACACTGAAGATTTAAAAGAAGGAATTAAAGCTTTTTTAGAGAAGAGAAAACCAATTTATAAAGGTAGATAAGAATGGAAGGACTAAAGTACTTAAAGGAATATTGGAATAAACACATAGAAACAATGCCCAGAGATAAATTAGAACAATTACAGTTAGAAAGATTGAAATTCCAATTAAAAAGAGTATATGAAAACGTGAAATTCTATCACGACTTATTCCACAAGAATGGAATTAAACCAGAGGATATACATTCATTAAAAGATTTGAAAAAACTTCCTTTCACAACTAAAGATGATTTAAGGGCTAACTATCCTTTTGGACTCCTTGCAGTGCCTAAAGAAGAGATCGTAGAAGTCCACATGACTTCCGGTACTACGGGAATACCTACACCTAACTTCCTAACACTAAAGGACGTTGATAATTGGGGAGAACTCATTGCGAGATCGTTATACATGGGAGGACTAAGGAAGAATGATGTATTTCAAATAACCCCTAGCTTTAGTTTATTCACTGGCGGTTTTTCATTCTTCTATGGAGCCAGAAAAATAGGTTCATTTATTGTACCTATTGGGCCAGGTAATTCTAAAAGGCAAATAGAATTAATGAAAGAGTTGGGGACTACTGCAATTTCTGGAATTGTATCTTATATTGTTAGATTATCTGAAGTTGCTAAAGAAATGGGTGTAGATCCGGCAAAGGATCTAAAGGTCAGAAAAATATATATGGGATCTGAGATCTCAACGCCTGAGTTGAAAAGGAGATTATCGGAATTCTGGGATGCTGATGTTTATGACGCTTATGGGCAAACTGAAACTTATGGTGGACCTAGTGTAGGTGAAGATTGCCCACTTCATGACGGTATCCACGTATGGGAGGATCATTTCTTGATCGAAATAGTTGACCCTAAGACCGGAGAAGTAATAGAAGACCCCGAAGGAGAAGGAGAATTAGTGATAACTACTTTGACTAAAGATGCTATGCCACTTATACGTTATAGAACAAGAGATATAACATTTATTTATGAGGGTTATCATGATTGTGAAAGAACCCACAGAAGGATAAGTTGGATTAAAGGTAGAGTTGATGACATGATTAAATTCAGAGGGGTGATGTTCTGGCCTTCATATATAGAGCAACTAATACTTAAATATCCCGATTTATCAGAAAATTATCAGATTGAATTATATACTGAAGGTGGATTAGATCATATGGTAATTAAAATAGAGCCAAAGAGACAGTTAAGTGAAATCGAAAAGGTAAAACTAGAAAGAATTATTGAAGAGGATATTCATACCAAATTTATGTTTACTTGTAAAGTTCAACTAGTAGATATAGGTTCTTTACCTAGATTTGAGACGGGAAAAGCTAAGAGGATAATAGACAAAAGAGAAAGGGTAATATAAATGGAAGAAAGTATACTAAAAACTTTAGAGGATAATTTTAGTGAAACTTATTGGATTAAAATTTATAATAATGAATTTCCACATGATTTCTTTTATTTTTTAGGATCTCATAAACTTTTTGGATATATAGTGAGCAAAGAAAATAATGGTCTTGGAAAAAGTCTAGCAGAATTAACTCAACTGGTTTATGAAGTCTCAAAAATTTCCGGTTTTGCAACATATCTCTTACTAGCACAAAATTTAGTTGCTAAGATGTGCGAAGAGAATTGTCATAATGATATAAAGAAAGAGTTACTTTCGAAAATAATTAGAGGAGAGAATAAAATAAGCTTAGCACTTACAGAGGAGGAATGTGGAAATGACGCCCTCTGTATTAAATCTTCAGCATTAGAAATTAATGGATCATTTTTACTTAATGGAAAAAAGGATTACGTCACTAACGCGGATTTAGTAGATTATATAATAATAGCAGCAAGGACTTCTTATGATGAGAATAAAAGATCTTATGGTATTACTTTGTTTTTAACTGATATCGAGAAACTAAGAAAAAATGGTAGATTTATAAAATTACACAAAATGGGTTTAGATTTCCTTTCGTTATATACTATTTATTTTAATGATTTGAAAATCGATAAAAAGTATATTTTAGGAGAACAAAATAAGGGTTGGAACATAATTGTCAAATATTTTAATTGGGATAAACTATTACTAGCTGCAATGTTTGTCGGTATTGGTGAAAAAGCATTAGATATTGCAATTAAATATTCAAAACAACGTAAGGTATTTGATAAGATTATCGGTAGTTATCAAGGTATCCAATTCCCATTAGCAGAAGCACATATAAATCTAGTTGCTGCAAAAGCACTAATTAACCAGGCTAAGGAATACCCAGATGATATTGACTTAGTTTTCTCAGCCTATTACACAGCTTTAAATGCTGCCTCTCAAGCTATTGACACTTCACTTCAAGTATTAGGTGCTAAAGGATATTTAAAAAATAGTCTAATAGAAAAATTCTATAGAGATATAAGGTATTATAAAATTGGACCCTTATCTAAGGAATTACTGTTAGCAAACATAGCTTATAGGGTTCTTGGCCTACCTAAGTCTTACTGAATTTTTCATATAAATATTCTGCAGCAACTAAATCAAGAAACGCATAGCCTACTGACTTGTATAAAGTAATATCCTCATTAGATCTTTTTACACTAATTTTTCCTTTTATTATATCGTTCAATTCTAGTATTTTTTCATAATTTATTACACTATTATTTAAAGCATAAAGTATGTCACCAGCCTCTTTTACAACGAACTTTTTATAATCCGCGACTATGAGATTAGCCCTCTTTATTACACTTACGTCCAATTCTCTTCTATCCGGTAGTGTCCCAATACTTGAAATGTGAGTTCCTTCCCTAATCCAGTCACCATAAAGAACTGGGTCCTTAGAATTAGTTGCAGTAATTATTATATCAGAATTGGTGACCTCTTTGGGATTTTCAAAATCTTTCGTATTTACGATAGAATTAAATATATTTACAAATTCTTTTCTATGAGACGGATTAGGACTATAGACTTTGATTTCGTTAATATCTCTAACTTGTAATGTGAACATGGTTAACCATCTGGCTTCAAACCCAGAGCCTATAACACCCAGTTTTGATGAATCTTTTCGAGATAAAATATCAACTGCTAAACCATTTAATGCACCAGTCCTTAAACCAGTGATCAAGTTGGAATCAAAAAGGCCTAAAATTTCACCGGTATTCAAATTAATTAGCATACTATAACCTGTAGCTTTAGGTAAGTTTTTATACACGTTCTTTTTGTATTCAGAAACTGTTTTAAAAAGTATCTTATTCTTTGCCATATCTGCTATAGGCATTAGTAACCAGACGGCTTCTAACTGGTTTAATCTTAATATAGTTCTATCCGGAATAATTAATTTACTCTCTTCCATATAATAAATGTCATTTCTTAATTTAGATAAAAATTCCTTAAAATCTATAACTTTTAATCCCTCATCATAATTTACCATCAACATTTAAGATAAATTACGATATACCAGTTATTAAATTTTAGTACTTTACTTTATATACTAAATCAATAATAAAGGGAAAGTTTATTAAAAAAGTGGATAAACAATTTTTTATGGATAAAAATTTCATATGGTATCCTCCTAAGGATTTAATAAATACAGCCAATATAACACTTTTCATTGAAGAGAATAAATTTAGAGATTACAAAGAATTACTAAAAAAGTCAATAGAAGATGTTAAATGGTGGTGGGAAAAGTGTGGCGAAAAAATTGATATTAGGTGGGAAAGGAAATATGAGTCAGTTTATGATACGAAAAACGGTATTGAGTGGACTAAGTGGTTTGTTGGAGGAAGATTAAATATCACAGAAAACCTTCTTGATAGGTGGGTCAAAGAAGGAGGAGGGTCAAAAGATTCAATAGTTGCTTATAAAGAAGATGGAACAAAAATAACGAAAACTTACGGAGAGTTATTAAGTGATGTAAATAGAATTGCTAATTATTTAGTCCAAATAGGCGTTAAGCCTCAAGATGTAGTAGCGTCGTATATGACCATAAGTTATGAAGCAATGGTAATATTGTTAGCGTCAGTAAGGATAGGTGCAATATTCACTCCTCTTTTCCCAGGCTTTGGGCCAACTTTAATAGCAGAAAGGCTAATGATAGCACAACCTAAAGTAGTATTTATCCATGAGAACTACGTTAGAAGAGGGAAAATGATAAACTTACTAAATAATTACTTAACAGCATTAAAGCAGATAAATTATAAACCAATGACTACAGTATTAGTCGGTGATAAAAACTTCTATTCCCCTGAACAAAATTATACAAATTTTGGTGAAATAATTAGGTATACTTCTTCCAAGTTCAATATGAATTACTTTGATTCTAATGGTATAGCATTCCTAATATTTACCTCAGGAACTACGGGGAAGCCTAAAGGAGTTTTAATCAGAAATATCGGGGCCTTATTACAAGCATACTCTACGGCTACTTTTCATTTAGACCTTAGAAAACAAGATAAATTCCTTCAAATAACTGAGATGGGTTGGGTTGCAGCACCTTGGGCTATTGTCTCTGCCCTCTCGGTAGGTGCTACATTATTTCTAATTGAAGGTGCACCGGATTTCCCCACTTCAGATAGAATTTTAAAATTAATTAGCAAAGAGCGTATAACACATTTAGGGGGTGCCCCTACACTATATAGAATGCTAAAAACAAGTGTAAAAAACATAGATAATTATGATCTCTCATCTTTAAGAATAATATTTACTACTGGTGAAAAAATTGATGTTGATACTTGGTTCTGGCTTTTGCAAAAGATGGGAAACAATAGAACCCCGATTATTAATAATAGTGGAGGAACAGAATTCTTCGGAACACTATTATGTCCATCGCCTATAGTTCCATTAAAACCCACTACAGTTTATGGTCCAGGATTAGGAATTCCAGCTGACGTAGTTGATAGCAACGGTATTTCGATTAGAAACGAGATAGGTTATTTAGTGTTAAGGAAGCCTATTCCTTCTCTTACTTACGGTTTGTGGAAAGAACCAGAAAGATATATTCAAACCTATTGGTCTCAAATTAAAGGCGTGTTTTATCACGGTGATTTAGCTTATATAGATTCTGACGACTTCTGGTTTGTAGAAGGTAGAGCAGACGACGTGATAAAATCTGGCGGTAAAAGAATAGACCCAGCCGAGATTGAGCAATTAATTAATACAATACCCGGTGTGCTTGAATCCGCAGTTATTGGAGTCCCAGATAAAATTTCTGGTGAAGTTATCGCTGTATTTTATAAAAAGTGCAGTGATAAGAGTGAAAATGAAATTGAGGAAAAAATTCGTACTATTATTGTTGAGAATCTAGGAAAGGTATTAAGCCCTAAATATGTTGTATGTATAAGTGATTTGCCTAAAAGTCGCAGTGGCAAATTATTGAGAAGAGTTATAAAAGAGTTAGCGTTAGGAAAGGAAGTCGACCCTACAATACTAGAGAACCCAGAAATAGTGGAAGAATTGAAAATAAAAATAAAAAAATTAATATCTTTTTAGAATGGTAGTTCTTCAGCAGGTCTCTCATGGACAATAAAAATTGAAATTAATATTGATACTATTTGTATTGCTATAATTAAATCTGCAATATATGTCCATGCTGTAACATATCCTCCAAAAGAGGTTATTATTAACGGAGTTATAAAACCAGAAAATATTCCAGCAATGAATCCGCATAACTGGTACGTTATCCCCGATCCAGAATATCTGTATTTGGTCGGAAAATTCTCCACTAGTAAAGGCCCCATTATTCCTCCTATCATTATACTTAACCCGAAGTAAATGAAGTATGCTAGGAGGATTAGATAGAAATTCTTTGTTTCTAATAAGATGAAGAACGGATATGCCAAAAGAGCAATTAAAGCATTACTAATAATCCAGATAGTTTTCCTTTTATGATATTTATCCCCTAAATACGCAAATAGTATTAAGAATGGGGCCATGAGAAAAGATGCTATTGCGAGATCTAAATTAGCTAAGTTAACGTTATACCCTATTTGTGCTAAGAATATCGTAGAATAAGGTAGAGTTGATACAATCCCAACAGTAAAATATGGTAAAATCATTACAGCTAATAATAATATCGTTTTCCCATAGCCCTTGAAAACATTTATTGCTGGTGATTTATCAATTAAACCCCTCCTAGCTACTTCTCTGAACATAGGACTATCTTCTGTTAGAAATCTTATAATGAATGCTATAATTATTAAAACCCCTCCTACTGCGAAAGGAATTCTCCAGCCTATACTAATGAATGCTGGACCAGTAATTAAGGCAGTTATTGCAAATGCTGAGTACGCTAACCCTATTCCTACTGGTAATGACATAGGTATTAGCGATACCCATAATGACCTCCACTTAGATTTACTAACATATTCGCCAATCCAACTCAGAGCACCACCGTACTCACCACCTAATCCAAGCCCGAATAAAATCCTTAATAGTAGTAGGAGTATGGGTGCAGTAAATCCTATTTGTGCTTTTGTAGGTAATCCAGCAATTCCGAACATCGCTATTCCCATCAATATTAATGTGAATAACAGCGTAGATTTCCTTCCTAGTTTATCCCCAATATTACCGAAAATAAAAGCCCCTAAAGGCCGTGCTAAATATGGTTCTGCATAAGATAATAGTGTTAGGAAAACCGTTATCGTGAACGGTAGCCCAGAGAAATAGAGTATTGGCCATACAGTAGCTGCTGCTGTTGCGGCTAAGATAAAGTCGTAATATTCTAGTACAGTACCTAAAGTAGATGCTAGAGCTACTCTCCTAACATATCTACTTATATCTACTTCAGGCTGTTTTTTCTCCATATCAATTAGACTATTTGATATAATCACATTAATAAGTCTAACTTTTTTAGTGTTAATAATTAAATATTCTTTTAATTCGATTATTAACATAATTTTATGTTGTAATTGAACTGCTATAACCTTTTTTAAAAATATAAAAGGTAAATCTCTGCTATAAAACACTATAGAGATTATTTAATATATTTTAATTTATCCAATTTTAAGATATTGATGTATATCATTAAAATTAGAGAGTAAAGTTTAATAATACGAAACACAAAAACATTTACAGCTATGGCTTTAATAACTTTCCCTCAGACTAAAAAAGAAATTGAGAGAAAATATGGATTCGAACTAGATAGAAAAGAGCCATATGACCCAAAGGAATTTGTAGACATACTTTCAAAAGTCGCAAGGGATTATTGGGCAGGAATACATCACCCATTAGCACAACTATTCTTAGAAGGAAAACTAACTAAAGAACAGCTAAGAATTTGGGCAATTGAAGAATACTGGTTTTACAAAGGGCCCAACTACTGGTCAGCTGCTGAAATAGCTAATGCGCCAGAATTAGAAGACCAAGAAATACTCTTCGATCCCTTATTAACAGAAATAGGGACTGAGCAAGAGGAAGGACATGTTAAATTGTACCTTAAATACTTAAACGCATTAGGAGTAACTTATGAAGAGTTAATGAGTACACCATTATTACCAACAACTATAGTAGCTGTAAGCGAGTTCTACAATATATGTAAGTACTTAAGCTTGGGCGAAGCGATAGCAGCTGAGAAGATTGCCGGAGAATATGTAAATAGGGAGAGGCATGCACTTTATGTTGAAGCATTTAGGAAGTATTATAGCTGGATACCAGAAGACGCAATAAAATTCCATAAAGCCCATGTAGAAGAGGATGTAAGACACAGTCAGATTGGAATATACTTAGCTCAGAAATACGCTTCTACTAAAGAGGCCCAAAATAGAATGTGGGATGCAGCAATCAGATTCTTAGCCTTATATTGGACTTTATATGAGGGAATTTATCAAGTTGCCGTCAAGGGAGAACAGTTACCTAGATTCCCAGTAAATCCTACATTTCCGTTACAATATTGCCAGAAAAATCCAATTCCAAAACCAGATATTAAGTTAAAGAAGGTGTAATATTTTGAGATTAAAAGATAAAGTGGCAGTCATTACTGGTGCATCTTCTGGAATAGGTAGAGCCATTGCTATTAAATTTGCCCAAGAGGGAGCGAATGTAGTATTAGGCGATATTAGGAGGGAACCCAGAGAAGGCGGAGAACCAACTGATGACACAATAAATAAAATGAGAGAAGGTTCAGCAGTATTCGTGAAATGCGACGTTAGAAATGAGGATGAGGTAAGAAATTTAATTGAAACGGCTGTAAAAAGGTATTCAAAACTAGATATAATGGTTAATGTGGCGGGAATTCCAATAAAGAAGAAGTTCACCGAAATAAGTGCTGAAGAAGCATTAGAAGTTTTTAAGGTTAATGTAATGGGTACTATATACGGCTGTAAATGGGCTATAAAACAGTTCTTAACACAAAACAAGGGAGGTAAGATAATTAATATAGCGTCAAATTTAGCAGAGGTCAGTTTACCGGAACAAGCTGTATATTCTGCTTCTAAAGCAGCAATTTTAGGTTTAACTAAGGGACTTGCTGTTGAATACGGACCTTATGGGATAAATGTAGTAGCAATATGCCCCGGGGCAACGAAAACAGAATTTACAAGGCCTTACTGGGCTACACAAGAGGGATTGGAGGAATTAAAGAAAAGAACGCCTTTAATAAAAGATGGTGAATTTATATTATACCCAGAAGATATAGCAAACTTGGCAGTATTTTTAGCCTCTGATGAGGCTAATAAAATAACTGGAACCTGCGTTTTAATTGATGCCGGGTGGAATGCTTGGTAATATAAATTAATTGTTTTTCTTCTTTTCTTTCTTACATATTAAAATAATATTTTCTTTAAGTTTTTGGCTAGGAAGATATAAACTAAGATCTTTTTTTATTTATAGAATTTACTATACTAGATAACTCAACTTTCTTAGTCAAGGGTACAATTGTGCAAATTGTTTCGCTTTTCTCAGTTAATATTATTTTTCTAAAAATAGTTGAAGATTTGAAATAATGTTTGATTGATTAATATGCATTCATTAGATATATTTAGACTATCTAACATATCCACTATACTTTTCTCGATATAATCATCAGCAAATACAGCCATGATCCCAAAATTTATTTTCTAATTTCTTACTAAAATAATAAATTATTTAAAAACACCACCAATTTACGTATTTAACTATATAAATTTATAATAATTTATACTAAGAAAATCATAAAATATTAAAAAAAGAAAATCTTTACTATATGGAGTTAATTTATGAGTTATTATTATTTACTTAAAAACTACTATCTAATCATATGAGACTGTGTCTGAACTATTTACAGTAGTATCGAGTACTTTAGCTTTATCTTTAGTATTCTGGCTAAATTCACAGATTTTTAATATATCACTAGTGTTTATTCTAGGTAAATAATTTACTTTATTGCATTAGCTATATTCATTAATGTTATTTTAATAGGTTTGGATCAATGGATTAAGAGAGATAAAGAGAGATATTATCAGCTTAAATTTCGTGTCTTTTCTTGCTATAATATTATTATTTTATAATAAATAATAATAAATAAGATGATTCTTTTTCATTGCTTAACATAGGAATGAATACATGGATAGTATATACTTTACTCTCTATGTAGTTGGATATGGAACAGCTTTAACTATTAATCTCTTGGTGTGGTATAAGTTACAGCAGTTATGGGAATCTTAGGGAGGTAATACGAAAAACTCGGTATTAGCGAGAAGTTTTTATTTTTCAACGTTGTTCTACTGAAAGATGTTGAAGGAAAAGGTTGAGTTGGCTAGGGAG
>Ga0105117_1000460_pt1 | contig 10181 bp, 10 predicted proteins | sample OSP_15_2_FD_79144 | JGI IMG/M metagenome (GOLD analysis project Ga0105117, IMG submission 79144) | Extremophilic microbial mat communities from Yellowstone National Park, USA - OSPB_Slides-mat_host_7_15 | ecosystem: Environmental > Aquatic > Thermal springs > Hot (42-90C) > Microbial mats ... | reverse complement strand
TCTTAATATAAATTTAGTGTCTATATCTTTAACATCTTCTAGTATATTTCTTGACGATTTTACTAAATCTTCAAACTCTTCATGGCTCAACTTTATATTTAAATCGTCAATGAACGTCCAAGGAAGTTCCATTTATGAACTATCCTATCTAGATTATTATAAAGCTAACTAATAGTGGAATAGGTTGGGTGAGAAACACTAAATTCCCTCGTGTTAATTCTATTTTATTCTTTTTTAGAAATGAATTGTATTAGTATATATAAGTATACAACAGTTTATAAGCTGGTAATTGACGGATAACATATGAAAAGCATATTTCTTTCAATATTACTGGCCTTATCAATTTCGTTAATGTTAATAGGAGATATGTTTAGTACAGATGGTTATGTGAGATTATCAGAGGAAGTACTAGAATATTTGATCATTTTAACTATAGTTTTCACGTTAATAACTTATGCGGGGATTAGAAAAATTATTTCAAACTAACAGCTATAATTATCGATTTTTTTATTTTAATGAAGTTTGGCTAACCAATAAATACTTCTTAGCCTTATTGATACATGCATGAGAAAGATTACGTCCATTAAGGCTTTAAGGGATGCAGTTAAGCACACGAAATTAATACGTACTACGCCGTTTTCTGAACCCAGCATAAAAAAATATTGTGAAAAATGTGTTGAAGTGCCTAACGAATTCAGAAATCAAGAAGAATTTCTAAATTGGAGGGATTACGTAAAATCTAAAGGAGACGTGGTATTTGTAGGGCGAAATTATGTAATCAATTTACTATCTGGGAAACAAAAACTGGGAGAAAGAGGTGAAAAGTTAAGGGGCTATATATTTCTTTTTCCATTGTCATTTGCTATCAGGTTTTTGTCTAAAAAGGGTGTGGCGATCAATGATAAGATATTAAATTACAGTGTGATCTCAATAGGTGATGACAATCATGTAATATCAACTTTCATACCCCCTTTGTTGGAAGAAGCAATAGAATTAAACAAGAAAAATAAGCTTGAAGAAAAACTAAAGATCGTTAATAGGTTTAAAAGGGTAATATACTCAAAGCCTACAGAGGGACAAGGGTTACTTGATTTTATAAAGAGTAAGTATGTTGGTAACAATTTAAGAAAGGACTGGGAGGAACTGTCAACAACGTGGAGGGAAATAGTATTTTATTACCTAGACTTCTTATTCGGATTTCTACCGGGGGAGGCTAAAAGAACCCTATCAGAAATTCCGAGTATGGGGAATAGTGGAGATTGTGTATTTTATTCCCCTACACCGATAGAGTTCACAGATTACATAGATCAAGGGGTTTTTAGTCTCTTTAACAACAACAACGTGGTAATTGTAGGTCCCTTGAGTTCGGGTAAGTCAATGATTGCAAATAGTATGAAGTCCAGGATAAACTCTATGTGTGAGGACGCAAAGGTCATTGACTATCACGATAGTAATAATTATAAATATATAGAAAAACTTAAGGAAGAAATAAGGGGTGAAAGAATGATTATAGTTCTCACTGACGATTTGTATAAAGTTCTAAAACCTAAAGGTATTGTTATAAAGCAAACTAGAGTGAATCAAGTTTTAAACCAAGGGGAAAAAATGTTCGAATATGTTTATAATACGATTTTTGATGCTGATCCGAATAAAGTACTTTGGTATTTACCGCTTCTTTACGTGTATAATAAATATAAAACTCCAATACCTAAGGGTCTTTCCTTATTTATCATGAAATCTTTAAATAGGAACGTCTCGGCTGAAGATATAATTATTAAATGGTTTAGTAAATTTGAAGAGGAGTTAGAAATACCTATAAATAGTGATTATGGCACAGATCAGATTAATAACATAGACTTAACCAAGGTTTCTGAAAAGATATTACAAATGGCGTCACAGTTCATGGGCGATAAGGAATTTGAAAGGGAGCTTCTCAATCTCTTCTCTTACCACGATTTAGGCTATTATATTTTTAAAAAGCCTAAAGTAAAAGCACTTAAAGAGCTTGGGGATTTAACTCATCCGCTAGTTATTAATTCACTATTACCTCTAAAGGAAAAAGTTATAGAATTTAATTCAAATTTTGGAGAGGAATATTGCGAGCAATTGCTAGGAAAAATCGATAACACTAGAGACGTTATTATATCTAAAAAGGGTAGTGTTAGAGCACTCTCATTACTGGAACCATATTCGTTATTAAGTGATATAAGAATTGTGTTGAGGGCGAAGGTTAGTAAATGTATAGACAAGGTTTTCGATATCCTTGTTTCGTCAATTAAAAGTGGGAGAACAGAGTGGATAGACGCAGTTCTTGATGATTTAGTTGACTCCTCAATTTACTTTAATAAGCTTTATTACCTTTCTCTTATATCGTTCTATTATTTGACATATAAATATTCAGAAAAGATTGCGGATTTAGTGAAAAGAATGAATTTACCATATAAGGATTTTCCCCTCTCGTTAATACTATATTATGAAAACAAATTGGATAAGATCTCTGTAAGTAACTCGTTAATTGCATCTCTTATTTACGGTTATCTAGCAAGTTTAGCCCTCTCAAATAGGGACTTGCTAAAACTTGCGATATTATACGAAAAGTTTAGGAAAAATTATAATAAGTTAAACAGAGGAGAAAGACTCAATCAAGAAGAAGTGAAGAAGATTTCCGATTTCGTCTTTTTATTCCCTACTACCGATATTAATTCCATTTATTCCTATTTAGACGATTTAAAGAAGAGACTCGATGCTGGAATTGGTTACACTTTACTTTTAACCCATCCTAAGGAAGAATCAGCTAAGACTACATTAGAATTGGCGGAGAAATTGAGTTATGAATTATACGAGGAAATTCTGAAAAAGATTAAGGGAAATAAGGCTGATGATTACGATTTTCTCGATTTGTTAAAAATATACCAGATTAGGTTAATGAAAAGTTTAGCCAGTGGAGAGAAGTACGAATATAAGATTGTGCTTCAGGACTTCATAGACCTTGAGAGGTTTTCTAAACAAATAAAGAGTATAAATGCAAAAAATACTATAAAAATAGCCTCAACAGTTGCCAAACTTGTCCTATATGATAAGGCTAATAAAATTAATTCCTCCTCTAATTTACTGGATTTAATAATATATTTGGGGAGTTTGTTGTTGTTAAAGGATGGAGAATATGATAATATGTTTAAATCTATATTATCTCAAATTAAGGACGATAGTATAGAAAAATTAATAGGTAATATTATATTATCAATACTCTCTAAAAGTGATACGAGTAAGTACATGGACGAATTAAAGGATAAATACTACTCGATAATGGTTGAAATACTATCGAGGTTCTTGAACGACAAAAAGAGGTTCACAGTTGCGTTAATACCTTTTATAGCCTTATGGCACATAACTGGCAGTAGACCTAACGTTTTATTATCTTTTCCTTAACAGCAAAATTCCTAAGATAGCTATTATGACTACCGATATCAATATAGAAGTTAAGTCAATGTTTAGGATAGGCTGCTGGATGTTAGTGATTATAGATCCACTGGTTAAAGTTGATGTTACCCTATTACTCTGAGTAGTAATAGTTGTCGTAGTATTTACGCTACTCACGTTAGTTGTTGTTGCTGTTATTGTTGTTGGTACACAAGTTGTTGTAGTAGTATTTTCTGATTGATTTTGTTGGCTATAGAATACCATTACTGGTACTTTTATGCTTTCATTTATTTCACCGAAATAGTTAACAGCCTCAATAGTAATAATTAACGTAGTATTTCTTGTTATATTAAGGGTGAACAAATTCTCATCTGACGTTCCTTCTAGTGTATCATTTACGAAAATTTCGTAATAAGACTTAACGTTTTCATTCCAGCTGATTAAGATTTCAGTGTATCCATTGTATCTTAGTTGTTCTACTGAAATGGTAAAAGGTTGGGGTTTACTCCCTATAAATACTGATTTAGGACTTGAGCTTATACTTATAGATGGAGGAATTAGTGATAAAGAAGACGTTTCAGAATCTAAAAACACGTAGTATTCTCCATTGATCTCGTATATAGCCTCTGCAAGGGAGATTTTAATCGTAGGTAAGGTCGAAGAACCACTCTCATCCCACAAAGTATTCCAATTCTCGGTAAAAACAAAGTTCTCGTAAAATATCTCGCTATTAGAAGCGCTGAATCTGACACTATTTATAAGGAATAATTTGTCGTAATATTCTATTGTAGAGACTCCGCTAAACTCCTTAACGTAAATTATCTCCTTAGAGATTGGGTTGTATGCTACGAAATACGTATTATTGTCTATGTAATAGGTTATTATAAAATAAGTAGAATTAATTACTAATACGTCACTAGGGTTCTCCCCTTTATATTGAGGTATTTCTTCAACTATTTCCCCCTTACTATTTATTATGTAAAAGTTTTGTGAGGGCAGTTGTGCTTTATATAAATTGCTAGATGTCAGGGACGTTAAAAACATCTTAGAAGTAGAGTTTGAGACTATTATTTCACTATTGTTCACCACCGTCAAAGTGGTCGGGTTGATAACGTCTAACGAAACGTTAGCTATAACTGTGTTATTAACAATAGTTAAAAGGTAAGCCTTTTGTGAGCTTATTGAAGGGTACCATAATGCTAAAAGAGTATTATTATACTTACTTACCCATTCAGTGAAACCGCTAGTTATGATAACCCCTTTGTTTTCCCATCCAGTGCTTACATATGCTACTTCATCTTGTGTAATATTAGTTTGTGGGCTAAAAGTCGAAATACCCGGTACATATATAAAGTAAACTAAATTTCCAATAACTACAGGTTTAGAAACAATTATTCCACCAGGGTAATATGGTGGTAAGTTAGTCCCTTCTAGATAATCGCTTATTGAGTTTATTGTGTAAGATACATTTCCACTCTGAGGGTAGTTTACTGTGCCGCTAGCATTAATTACTAAGTAAACCAACCCGTTTTGAGTTAGAGCTTGTTCCGATGTGTAAATTAACGAGAGGTTTACAGAGAAGGATAACGATATCTGAGATTTTGTTAAGGGTGAAAATGTGGGAACTAAGAATAATAAAAGGAGGGGGAGGAAATATTTTAATGTTCTTTTCTTTTCATTATCTCTTCTTTTTGTTTTTACCATATTTTTTATTTGTTTTTTCAAGTATTTATTTGTGAAACTGGAGGTGGAGAATTAACTCCAGCAATCTTTTTCATATATTCTTTATACATACAACGGTCTTGAATTACAATAAGCCCCGCTTTCCTAGCCTTCTCAGCAGCTTCGTCATTCCTTATCCCCTCTTGTAACCATATCACCTTAACGTCTCCACGCCTCTTTACTCTCTCTAACACTTCATCAATTATCTTTGGTACCTCGTTTGATGGTCTAAAAACTTCTACAATGTCTATCTGATCTGGAACATCAAGCACTGATTTATAACTTTTTCTCCCCAAAATCTCGTCTGCGGATGGGTTAACTGGTATAACATTATATCCTTTACTTATTAGAAATTTAGGAACTTGGTGAGCCGGTTTTGATGGATCTTTTGAAAAGCCTACAGTAGCTATGTTTTTATATTTTCTCAGCACTTCCTCGATTAACTTTTCCTCATCCATAATTTAATTATTTGGTAAGTGCTAAAAAGTTCATCCTTTAAATTACTCCATAAAAATTAATTTAAAAAGCTTTCTTTCATATTTTTTGAAAAAATAATAAATCATAAAACTTTTTTAACCTAAGATCATAAATTATATTGTGAGTGGAAATGAAAATTGGTAAGATATGTGGTTGTTCAGCTATAATAGCATTAGGTGCGTTTTTATTCGGTGGAGGTTTGGCGGGGATAGTAAAAGTGGCATCACCAGAATTTCCCTTATATCTAGGAACATTGCTGATGTTAATAGGAGTCTTAAGCGCTAGCGTTACGATTGCTAAGCCAGCTGAATAGAAGATTACGATGTGAGGATTAGATTTATTTATATATTAAGGGTAAAGAATAATAAATGCGAAAAATTTTCTTTTTAGTAATTTTGGTGGGACTTCTCCTATTACCCCTTATATCATTTCATATAGTTGAAGCACAAACGAAATATTACGGAATAGGAATAGCCTCATATGGTTATTACGATTATAACGGCCTTATACAGCCTTACTCCATTTCAACAAAAGAGATCGTGGGATTCTTTAATATAACCTCGATCTCTGGGGGTAGCTTATTAACACTCCAATTAGGGGCTACAATAAATTATTCCGGGTTGTATTGGATACAAGAATCCTTAGTATTTAACCCGGGGAACCAGACTCTAGCTTTCTTTGCAAATAACTCATTCCTAACTCCTTTTACAAAATACTTTCTACCCCTAGCTGGGTTCTTAATAATTCAATTGGAAAATAATGGTGATATAACTGTATTTAAATTCGGTTACATAATAATCCAAAACGGTAGCAAGATTTACCCTCCAGAGTTAAGGAGTTATGAAAGTAGAGTAAGAGGAGTTTACAGCTTCACTGTTAATCCTATTGGCGGAAACGTTGAGTTTGTATTCGGGGGTTTCAACTCCCCCGCAATATTTAATAGCTTAACTTCATCTCTATCACTATTCTATAATAACAGTGAGCTTACTCCTTTTCCTTCGGTTTTTAGTTACGGGTTAAATTCTACGGGTTCTGCGGAAAATCTGAAATCAAATATTGAAAATAATATAGTGCAAGTGAGTATTGGTCAGCCTAATAAAGTAATTTTAACAAACAATTATACACCACCTCTACCACCGTTAACCTACGTTAACATTACGTATAATGTGGTCAATTGGAAAGTTTATAAAACTTTAACATTATATGTTAATCACGGAGAAAATTTATCTATACAGAAGATAATACCCATAAACAGTTCAGCTTACTTATATTACAATGGCTCCCCTCTTTTCCAATTCATCAATTTTACTCCCCATACATTTTTGATGTATAATATTACGTTAAACTATCTATTATTCTATAAAATTTTAGTGAACTATCCTAACGGGAGTAGTGTAGTATTAAATGTTGAGAGGGGTAGTATAATAGAATTTCCTCAGGTTATTAACATAACTTCTGAGGAGAGGTATTATTTAAACTCCTCACAAGATATTAAAATAGTGTCTTATCAGAGTGCTATAACGCCAATCTATGTAAAACAGTTCTTAGTAAAAATATACTACCCTAATGGTACCTATATCTCATGGATTACTCAAGGAAAGACTATAATTCTACCCAAAGTTATTTATGTTAATAATTTTACACGTTACGTCTTATTAACTAACTTATCAATTACAGTAACTTCTCCGATTTCTTTAGAAGGGATTTACACGGAACAATTCTTGACTATTATTAACTATTCTGGTGTAGTTACCAAACAGTGGGTTGATGCTGGTAATATAATAACGCTTACTGCAAACGTCCCACTTTTCTACAACGCTTATTGGAAAGGGACTTATAATGTCCCAGTAGGAAGTAAGATAGTGATTGATAGACCAGTTCAAGAGGAGTTAGTGGAATACCTAGACGTTAAAGAGGTCGCCTTTATTGGTCTAATTATAACTTTAGCGGGGTTTTTAACATTCTTTTGGTTATCGGTTAGGAAGAGGTAAAAGTTCGGAGTCAAACTTTTAAGTCATTTTTGATAATTCTAATTTATGAGTTGGTTCAACTTAGAGGAAGTAAAGAAATTGATTAGGAAGGACAACTCAGTTTTAGTAGTATGGGATGTACAAGAGACGTTAGTAAATAGTATATTTAATAAGGAGGAGTTCATATCAAAACTGAAGGAGCTAATTGAGGCAGCTAGGAAATATAGTGTTCCAATAGTCTATACTAAAATAACGCCTTACCCAGATAAGTTTCAGCCCAGATATTTTAGAAGAAGCTTTAACCCTGGAGACATAATTAAGGAAGTTTATCCGGAAGAAGGAGACGTTGTTTTGAATAAAAATACTCCTAGTATATTTGTAGGAACTAATTTCGAATTAATGCTCAGAAATGTTGGGATAACTACTATCGTCTTTACTGGAATAGCTACTAATATAGGTGTTGAGACTTCAGCGAGGCACGCTCAAGCTTTGGGTTTCTTACCAGTTATTGCAAAAGAGGCAGTATCTTCTAGCGATAAAGAGGCTCATGAGAGGTCTTTAGCTAACTTGAGCAAACTAATGCCAGTGCTCAGTAATAAGGAGATAATTGAGAGATGGAGCAGTGAATGATAATAAACATAGTTTAACACAACTTTATAACCCCCTACTAAACTTGTAATTTATGGAAAGTAGTAATGATATAGTAACAGTTGAAAATTTTCTACGTCTTTTTGATATCTCTAAATGCTATAAAAAAGTTACTTTATATTTTGATTATATTACAGATTTTGCAAAGTTCTTCAATGCAATCTTACCTAAAGAGTTAAAAGAAGTAATTATAATATCACCTAAATCTAGGGCTAAAGATATGGTGTTAGCGATAAGCTCTGTTAGGCCTAATGCTGCAGTTTTAAGTGTAATATTAGATCGAGAAATAGACTTTTTTACATTAGCTTATAGGTAATGAATTCCCTACGAAGATACAGTCCGTAATAATCTTTTTATTTCTGACCAAATTTCTGGCAATGGAAAAGTAATTGCAGTAATTTACTTTTTTAGTCCAGTTCGTCAAATCTTAAATTACATCATAAATCCAAAATTTTATTAATTTAATTAAACGTTGTATGGCCATTTATTAATATACAAATTCAGATTGATTGTGTTAACCATATAACCTTTATTCTGGTAAAAATTTATTAATTAGGATTGGTAAAATAATCATATGTTAGAGTTTAATAAGAGAAAAAGGGACAAACTTGATATAATGGGAGATATATTAAATGCATGTAAAGAAGAAGGAATAAATAAGACTAGGCTAATGTATGCTGCAGGAATAACCTATGAGGTTGCAAAGAAATATTTACCAGAATTAGAGAAAATAGGTTACATTGTAAGAAAAGATAATATGTATTATCTTACAGAGAAGGGTAAGAAGGCCGCAGAAATATTGGCTCAGATTAAAGAGAAAAAGAAAGAATTAAAACAACTTCTAGATAAATTTGAGCAATTAAACAAATAATCGGTTTTTAAAAAAGATTTTAGCTTTTTACTTTTTCTTTCTCCTGGATTAAACCTCCAATCAAACTTAATATTGCGAATTCAGTAGGAGTAGCTAAGCCTATTGCACTCCCTGCAATTACGAAGTCTCTTTTATCCTTAAAACCGCCGTATAATATCATTAATCCCGCTATTATACCTAAAATTCCTAAATACACTAAAACGCTACCACTTAGAGCATTAAATTTATAGAGATAATAGTCTAATGGGTGTGTTAGTACTATATCTACTAGCCCGGCTATTATTGTTACCACTCCACCTATTGTTTCAAGTACTCTTTCGATCATTTGGCTCGCCCAAGACATCGTTTCATATTTTACCTTAAAAACATTGACTTAGATAAGCATAATACAAAAATACTTATGAGAGTCTCCTCAGGTTTACATAAATAATTTTTAGTATATAGAGGGAATTAACTAAAAAGAATATGATCAAATAATGAATTGTAATAAAAGTAAAATATTTGTATAAGAGATTTATTCGTTTATAAAAAGGGACTTTTAAGGTTTATAAACTATGCACAAAAATAACCTTATATAAAATTAAGTAAGTTTCTAATTACTCTTTTTCTATTACTGAGATCAAAGGTACTTCTATATAATATTCCTGTTAACTTCTTTGGGTTTCTCTAAAGAGATCTTTATACCGTAAACTAAGTATGGAATATAGTATAAAGTCCATTTAAATAGTATTATAAAACTTTTTCATATCGAAGAGATAGTGGGGGCGCATAATTATGGTGTCATCATACGTCATTTATATTTCCTCTCTTAACGTATCTTAATTTATTATTGGTTCTCCTCGAAAAGAAATCATTTAATAAATCTTTAGTATAATGATACTATGCGTATGACGATAGTGTCGTCGTTAAGCTGCAAATTCTGGGATTAACCTTCTCTCCCATAAGACTAGGGCTATGGAGTACATCATGGTGCGAATGCCCCTATTTACTGCCTTCGTTGCTCTCTTGAACCTAACTAGCCTATCCCTTAATGAGGAATGAAAGGACTCGTTCGGGTTAACCGGCGAGACAAC
>Ga0105117_1000447_pt1 | contig 10382 bp, 15 predicted proteins | sample OSP_15_2_FD_79144 | JGI IMG/M metagenome (GOLD analysis project Ga0105117, IMG submission 79144) | Extremophilic microbial mat communities from Yellowstone National Park, USA - OSPB_Slides-mat_host_7_15 | ecosystem: Environmental > Aquatic > Thermal springs > Hot (42-90C) > Microbial mats ... | reverse complement strand
GTTATTGCTTGTTTTCAGGGTTTTCATGAACTCAGACATTGAGTTGCAACCATTACCAAGCGTCCCCAAGGGGCAGGGCGGCGTGATAATATAATCAAAGGGAGAAACACTTTTTAACTGCTTAAGCCATGGCGTTTATTGTGCCGTTCAGCCACACAAAGATTGTGGGACCAACAGGACGCTTTGGCGCTAGGTACGGCATGGGTGTGAGGAGGAAGGTGCTTCAGATAGAGGTTAAACAGAGGGGTAAGCACAGATGCCCAAGGTGTGGCTACACCTTCGCTGGTGGTGCCTGGATGCCACAGACTATAATGGGTAAGACTATCGCCACGGAGGCAGCGGCTAAGCAGGGAGTAAAAACCAGTGCTTAGGTAAATATGTAATTCATTATGGGCCTTATTGTGCTAACATCATCACGTAATAGTGGAATAAGGATGAGGCAGTTCCTCAATGAGCTTGAACCTGCTATACCAAATGCCGTTAAGGTGAATAGGGGTAGATTATCAATAACTGATCTTGCGGGTAAGGTGTTGAGCATGGGTGCAACTAGGATCATTTACTTCGGTTCCAGAGGTGGTAACCCGCACATAATGCGTTTTATCAAGGTTGGAGAGGGTTTCATCGAGTTCTTGCCATATGTAGTGAGGATACTTGGTGTTAAGTTGTTGATCGATATGCAGGTTAGGGTTAGGCAGGTTGGTAAATCCCGTAGTGCCATTGTAATCTCACTGGGTGAGTACTTCGATGTGGCTGATGTACTTAGTGAGCAGTTGGGCATGCCTAGTCTTAGGGTTCAGGACTTCGATAGTGTCAGGGGCATGTACGATACATTGTTCGTAATACGTAAGACCGGGGACTCCTACGAACTACAGATACTAAATGGCAGGGATCTTGGTCCCTATGGTCCATTCATGAAAATAAGCGATGTTGCCTATGCAAAGCCTAGGGTGATTAGGGTTGGATGAGTGCCGATTTAAGGCTGTGTTTACCGTGGAAGGTTTTGATAAGGATCTCATTATTAAGTCGTTCAAGACCCTTGAGAGGGAGATGAGGTTTAGCAGAGGTTTTGTCTCTGTGGATGTTGTTGGTGATGCGGTTGTGATAACGGCATGCGCGAGGGATATAACGAGCCTCAGAAGTTTGATTAATGGTATCACCAAATCCCTTTATCTAATATTTAAGGCAGCCGGGTTAGGCGAGATTGATTAATGGATTTACTGTCTTTGCCATAGAGGATTAATACTTATTAAGGCTTTAATTATTGGTGTATTGATGAGTTCGTTACCACCCTCATTACAGTCAGACCTGGAGAAGCTTCAGGCGTTACAGGACCAATTGAATAGCGTTAGGGTTAGGAAGCAGCAGTTCGAGAGCGAGTTAAAGGAGGTTGAGAGGGCTATTTCCGAGATTGAGAAGGTGCCTACTGACGGTAAGGTGTACAAGATAGTTGGATCCTTCCTAGTTCTGGTAACGAAGGATCAGGCATTGCAGGAGCTTAAGGATAGGAGGGAACTCCTTGAGCTTCACATAAAGACCTTGTCGAGGCAGGAGAGCATGCTGATGAAGCAGATCGAGGACCTGAGGAACCAGATTAATGAGGCTTTGGCTAAGTTGCAGGGCGGCACCGGGGCTGTGAAGGGCGGTGGTTAGGTGATGGGTAATAAGTGATGGAGAACTAAATGAGTTACTTAGTGAGATTATAAATGTCATTGCGGAGCAGGTATATGAGTACTTAAGGCGTAGATTGCCAGAGAGGCTCCTTGAGGATATAGTGATAAACGTAAGTCTTGCAGACCCCACAAACTACATAATCGAGATTAGCATCGATGCATCAGCAAGTCCATTATTTAGTGGGCTTGATAATGTGGTTAATGAGGCTGTGGAGTTCGGGTTTAAAATAGCGGATTACCTAATGGGCATGTTCAAGAGGGGTGAGTTGTACGGTAGAGGGCCTGGAGAAATTGAGAGAATTGCTAGGGAGTACGCAAAGAGTTTGCGTGATAACGCATAGGAGTGCCGACCTAGATGCCTACGCCTGCGGTGTCGCCATTAAGGAATTACTCGAGAGACTAGGGCTTTTGGTAACCCTAGTCACACCCGAGGGTGTTTCCCAACCCGTTAAGTCGTTCTTAGCTAGGAACTCCATTAAATACCTAGAGAATGAGTCATGCGATCCAGAGAGTGCGATTGCCGTGCTCGTTGATGTGAGCACGTTATCCCAGGTAAATGAGTTGAGGGATTTCGTGAGGGGTAGGCGGTTGGTGGTGATTGATCATCATGAAATCCACAACATGAAGCCTGACTTGGCCGTAATAGACCCATCGGCCACAAGCTGTTCTGAAATTGCCGCATTGCTATTTAAGGAGGTGGGTATTGAGCCAGGTGCGGAAACAGCCAAACTATTAATTGGCGGTATACTCAGCGATAGTGGTAGGCTTAGTAGGGCTAGGGATTTAACCTTCGAGGCACTGGCCTGGCTTCTCAGGATTTCCAGGGTTAATTACCAGGAACTGGTGAGTTCCATGATTACGGAGGTTACGTTCTCCGAGAGAATGGCTAGAGTTAAGGGTTTGTTAAGGATGAGGGTGTATAGGGTCGATGAATTATTAGTATGCCTAAGCAACGTCAATGCCTACGAATCATCCCTCGCAGATACAATGCTTAGGGCTGGTTGCGACCTAGCCCTCGTGGCCTCAGAGCACGATGAGGAGGTCAGGATGGTTGGTAGATCGAGTAAGAGACTTCAGGGCATGCTGTCACTGGCGGACCTATTTAGTGAATTAGCGCAGTACTTCAACGGTGAGGGTGGTGGTCATGCCACGGCGGCTGCATTGAGTGTTAGGGCTAGGATTGATGTGTGGACCCTATTGCTGAAGGCACTTGAAAGGTTTGAATCGATGGTTGGGAAGAAGGCTGTGAGGGTTATGGACTAGGTCTTGATAATGCGGATAGTTTTATTTAATTTTGACCTTTAGCGAGTTAGATTATGCACAATTTATCTAAGTCTGTATAATGCCGTTGATAGGTGATATTCCATATACATTACTATTTCATGTATTAGTATCTCCGCATTAACTTGACCATCGTCTCTAATCAGCGTACCACTGGGCTTTGGTATATTATTAGGCGCAGGAATTACTAGGGACTCATTGAAAGCGCCCTTCATTATAGACCCGTCACCGTTTATGGATGTGTTGGTTAAAATGGTTAGTACACATTGTGTATACCCCACGACCTCTGATTGGTAAGTTGGTGCTAGGTATTGCACTGGTGTTATTGGTATTGTGGTCATATTGTAGAAGTCGTAGGCCTGTAGGTAGCCGCCAAATAGGAGTGAGCCGTTGAGTAGGTAAAGCCCTAGTGGGTAATTCTTGGTTTCATAGATGGGTATTTCATAGTCGCTTTGTGTTACGTAATACACGGTGAGTATGTAATAGGTGCCAGGGAGGCATGTGGGGTTGATGATCGTGCCATTGGGTAGCAGGAGTATGGGTGACGTGTAAGCCAATGGGCCAAAGGGTACTAACCTGGGTCTTTGGTATACGGTATAGCCATAATTGGTGATCTCACCAACCGTCTCGTTGGGTATTAACTCAAGTTCATTAATTAATGTCGAGTTTGCGTACTCAGAGAATCCGTACTTAAGCACCTCAAGTACCTCGGAGAATCCCTGGCTTGGCCAGGATGTTGCGTTTATACCCTGCCCAACCCATGTGTAATAGATGCTTATGCCCGGTAAACCAACCTCGTAGTATGTCGACCTTGTTCCCGTGGTTGGGTTATAACCATAGTAGTAATTCCATAGGTAGTAGGGTTCGCCATTTACCGCCATTAGGTAACCCCCAATCTCCGTTAAATTATTTAATAAATCGGCCAAGCCCTCCAATCCAGTCCTGAATGCGAACACTACGTAACTATTACCACCGAGGTTTTCGGTAATCACCACGTACCACTGGGCATAGATTTGTTGTGGGAATACTAGGTAGAGCGGTACCTCCAGTTGCCAGGTTATGCCGCCTGTATCGTTGGCTGTGGACGTGGCTTTGAGAATTATGGACTGATTAGCACTAACTGGGGTTGCGTTGGTTATGTATATCGTGAATTCCTGATTAGCGGTGGCGAACCACACAGGTGTTGTGTTGACTACCAGGGTATCCTCACGATAGAGCAGTGGGTATGTGCTGGCTATGCCTGTTAGGAATGCGGTTGTTGGTCTTGAGTCTGTCAGGTTCATGCTTATTGTATAGGTTCTGTAGATTACCGGTGTAGGAGCTGGGCCATACATTTTGCCTGCATAAATATTTAATGCGGATAATATAAATATTATCGCTAGGAATAGTACTATTAATAATATTTGCTTGTTTGTAGTCATCATTGGGTGTAAGATGAACTTTTATATAAAGGTTTTTGTTCGTTATTAGTTACTGAAATTATGAAACAGAAAGTATTTTAGGGAGCGCATTTTTAGTGTAATTGAGATGAGCCTAGACTTTCAATTAGTTAAGGTTGTTGGGCAGTTAAAGGAGCTGGAGAGATACCCATTGTATGAGCCGTTCGTCTACGCCTCGATAGTTCAGGACGAAAGTACGGGCGATATAATGTACGTCCTTGAGGAGATAGAGCTTGATTCCGTAGAGCGGCAGGTCTATGAGGAGTTAAGGAGAATAGTGATGCTCGAGCTACCACCACCAGAGGAGCTCAGTAAGGTTGGTGATGTCAAGAACTACCTACTAAATGAGCTTAAGAGGATTGTTGGTAGGTATAGGAAGTTATTTAGGAATGTGTCGCCATCCTCATTCGCAAAATTCCTCTACTACATGGACAGGGATTTGCTTGGTTATGGGCCAATAGATGCATTAATGAGGGATGAAAACATAGAGGATATATCATGTGACGGTGTAGGTAGGCCCGTCTACGTATTCCATAGGAGGTATGAGTCGATACCCACAAACATCGTGCCCATAACCGACAAGGGACTGGATGACTTAGTTGTGAAGCTCATTCACATGTCAGGTAGGCACGTCTCGGTCGCCACACCGATAGTCGATGCCCAATTACCCGATGGTTCAAGGATAGCAGTTACATACAGGAGGGAGGTTTCACCCGGTGGTTCCACATTCACAATAAGGAGGTTCAGGAAGAACCCATTAACCTTCACCGAACTAGTTAAGTTCGGTAACATAAGTGCCGAAATAGCCGGTTACTTCTGGACGATGCTCGATAATGGCAGGTCATTCCTAGTCCTCGGCGTCACGGGCGCAGGTAAGACGAGCTTTCTGAATGCCATGGCGACATTCATAAGACCCCACATGAAGATAATAACGGTTGAGGAGGTGCCCGAGATAAACCTACCCCATAAGAACTGGGTTAGGTTGGTTACTAGGCAGAGCTATGGTTCTGAGAAGATAAACGAAATAACACTCTTCGATTTAGTTAAGGCCACCTTGAGGATGAGGCCTGATTACCTAATCGTTGGTGAGATTAGGGGTGAGGAGGCGTATGTCCTGTTCCAGGCGGTGAATACGGGGCACAGTGGTATGTCGACAATGCACGCGGAGTCCTTTGAGGCTGCCGTTAATAGGTTGATGAGTCCGCCAATGAATATACCGCCAGCCTACATACCCGCCATGAGCATATTCGTCATGATCAAGAGGGTTAAGATTGGTGGCAGGTTGACTAGGAGGGTTACGGAGGTCGGCGAGGTCTACATGGATGATAGCGGTAAGATCAGGTTCAACACTGTGTTTAAGTGGAACCCGAGGAATGATACGCATGAATCCTACGTGAGTAACAGCGTATTGGTTAGGCAGATAAGCGATATGACGGGTAAGGATGTCGATGAGGTTTTAATGGAGATAGGCACTAGGTCTAAGATCGTTAGTTGGATGGTTGAGAATGGAATATTTAATTTTGAGGACGTCTCCACATACGTACAGACCTACTATACAAACCCCGATAAGGTGTTAAACCAAGTAATGGGTAAGGTGGGTGAAGTTGAGACTACTACTCAGGTTTAGGGATACTAACTCATTAGTTAAGTACTTGAGGGAGGAGTTGGATAAGTTAAGCATAGCAAAGAATCAACTTGAGAAGGGATTGGAGGCTGGGATACTCGTGGATATTGTGGAGATTAAGAATGGTGATTTAATTGTCAGTAGGGATAGGATAACGGAGTTCAAGTACGTACTAACGGAGATCAACTCCAGGATTGATATGATAAATGCATTACTTGAAGAACTGCAGAGCAGGCTTGGTGAGGATAATTACACGGGCTTGGTACTGCTCGAACTTATTGATGGCGTTCCACAGAGGGTTTTGTTGTCGCAACCATTAATGCTAGGGTGATGATTCATGCTATTACCAATACCCATCCTCATAATCGCGATAATGATAGGCATGTTGGTGCTCGGGTTGCTTAGGCCTCCGTTAACCGTGATAATTCCCCTATTAGGTATATACACAATACTCATGTTAATCCCATACATAATACCCAACATAACCATTCATCAATACCTAAACCTACGCTATATAATACTACCAGTAATCGGTTTTGCCCTGGGTTACGGTATATCATTATTCGCCAACAAATACATGAATATAGACATAGGCTCGCTCTTAGGGTTAAGGCGTAATTTAACTACGGTTAAGAAAAGGAGGGTAAGTAAACCCAAGCCCAAGGCCGCAAAGAAACCTGAAATAAAGCCTGAACACCTCGATAAAATAATTAATGAAACCATAGGGGTCCTCAAACTAGGCGCTACCACAAACAAGGTCTTTGGGATTTGGGGGGAGTATTACGACGGTTGGACAGACGCAATACTTGGTATTTCGAGGAATTTCCTGAGTATCAAGGATAGTGCTGATCTCATGAAAAAGGAGGCCATGTTTCTATCTAGGCTTAAGGATTATGAGAAGATGGCGCTAAATCTAGGCTTTACCGTAAGGGAGGAGTCATCATTTAAGAAGGGTAAATCCAAGATTGCCGAGGATAGTCTCGTGGTTTATGTAAACCCCGAGGATGTAGCGCAGGATCTATTGACAAGCGCCCAGTTAGTAGGTGATTATGTTGATAGGTTTAACAATATTGTTGAGAGATTGGTTCATGATAAGGATCAAATATCTCAATATATGGTTGATTCGCCCGTGTTGATAATTTACGTAGATGGGATTCCAAGGAAGTTTGTAATAATTCATAAAGAAACCTAGGATTGAATAATCATCATCATAGGTACTGAATCAATAAGTAATACCGTGACAGGCTTATTCTTCATATTATCATCAAACGACTCCAGTCTATCTATCACAGCCTTTATTATGGCTGATTTCCTCTGTACGTAACCAGCAACATCATTTACGAAATCACTCCTTGTGTTCGTACCCGCCTTATAGACAATGCTTAGGGAGAAGGTTTCGGAACCATCACTAAGGAATTTTATCCTTTCAGAGATCTCGCTAGCCAGAGATACATTATTGTTCTCTATTCCAAATACCTCTTGCCAATTCTGTTTAAGCATGTACATGAACCTATACTCATTACTTAGCTCATTCTTTAGGAATTTTATTAAGTCATTTATCGATTTAAAGGTTTTAATTTCAACAATCATGATCCACCACCAAGCCTACTCTCGAATTCCTTAAATGGGCTTGGGTACTCAATGCTGTCTAATTTAATCGCTGATTCTACATGCAATGAGTTGTTGTTAATCGTTAAAATTGCATTATCAATTGCGTTAATTAGGCCGGCAATTTCATCAGCCCTTAACCCAGTAATACTGCCCAACAGGCTCTCTATTGCAACTTTTTCCTTAAGGTCCGGTATTTGGAGTAATGGGCTTCTTGGTAAATCCTGCATTGAGTAACCAACGACAACATCTACTGTTGAATCATCCATAAACACCACGTAATTATTATCCACACCAAGCTTTGCCATAATTTCCATAACCTGCTTTATCGCCATCAATGCATTAGTGTAGTAATTAATGGCTTCCTTCATTACATCCCTATAACCATTGGCTGTTAGTGCGTAAATAATCTCGAGACCTCCAGCCTTAGTTGTAATTTGGGGATTACCCTTAGTTAGTGAGGCTGTTGATTTGTTTCTCAATTCCTTAAGTAACCTATTCATTAGGTCATTGTCTGGATTGTACGCGTGAATATCGTTAATAAGTTGAAGCGTATCATTAATCTCATTACCAAGCTCTAGGACGACATCCCTTAGTCTGTTATTTGTTAGCGCTATCAAGGTTCACCACTGTCGCATTTACTATTGTATTTACTGTTATATATGCTTTTCAGTTCTTAATAAACGATTGCTGGATTCCTGTGAAAAATTAGGAGTTGAATTATTCGTTAGAAAGCATTATGACTATCGTGGTCGGAATATCGTTGAAGTACCTAACCATAGCCTTGAGGTCATACCCCTTAAGTTTACCTAATCTACTCTCAAGTGTCTCGTAAATCGCGTATTCAAGCTTAAGGAAGAGCAATGCCTTAGAGAATAATTCTTGGTAAGCCTTCCTTGATGGTGACTTATACACAATTATTGGGAAGGAGTTCGGTATATCAATAACAACCCTCTCACTATTCTCTGGTAAATCATCTGCGCTATTTACCTTATCGTACACCGCAAGTAGATTTTCAACATAACCAATAAGTCTCTTCTTATTCTCTAAAATCCTCCTATATAGTTCATCAATGCTTATGTTTACATCCACGCTGGAGCTCATGGCGCGAACACCAATCGAGTCTTCTTATTCGTGTAGTCAACAATAACTATTACTGAGGAATTGCTACCCTTAATGCCATTTAAATAATTCCTAACCTTATCAATCTCATTAATTACATAATCAATCCTGTCACTTATAGAACCTAGCTTATTCAGCAGCCAGGTTGAGTGGGGAGATATGTGAATATTTATGGTGTGCGGTATCGCTTGAATCGTTATCACACGATGCCTTGGTTGAAAGCCTAACTTTGCCAATTTACCCTCAATATCTGCGTTGCCCTTTAATTTATTCATCAATTCGCTATAATTATTCTTTAACTCAATTAATTGTTCCCTAATGATACCTAACTGATCAATGGCGTCCTCAATCGATTTGAATAGAATCACTAACATTCAGATCCTCATTAAACTAGGTTATATTTATTCTTTACTTGCGAAATTACTGTTAAGATTACGATCTAAATCTAATTAATAAGTGAATACGCATTAGAAATAAAAATTAGGGAGGAGTTGTAGAACTTCGTTAAATTATTCCCCCTCTCTAATTAATCTCAGGGTTTCCTCAACTGCTTTGTTCAAATCCTTAATATCGTTGCGTATCTCCATGATCGTACTAATTAAGGCCGCATTATCTAGACATCTTAATAGTAAATCAGCCCAACTCCTTGAGCCATACATAGCCTTAAACCTCTTGAGTACCTCATATTGTTGCTCATCGACTTCAATCACAATCCTCCTCTTACCATTTCTAACCATGGGTTTATAAATGAAAAGCCATTTTATAAGCTAAACCTCACCTGGTTCCACCCTTCTTTTGGGATTTAGTGACGCTAACCATGAACTCAGGTATTTCGGTGTACTTTACATAATATTGAATTAGTATCTTAACTATCTCCCTGAGCAAAAGCATCAATGTTGACTTCCTGATATTAAGGACTCTCGCAGCCTCTCTCCATGGTCTGGCCTGTAAGACCTTACATATTAATGCTACTTCGTAGGGTAGTGGTAATCGTATATCATCAACACCCAGCCTTAGGTAGTACGTTTTGACCAACTCTGTTATTGCATCAGCCGTGTTCTCATAAGTCATCGGACCCCAGGCATAGGCAATTAAACGCCTAACCTGAGCCTCGGTTAACCTGGCGCTATACTCACCATCCAGTGCCTCACCCCAGTCGGTCAACAGCATACTGGTAACGTCAGGCTCTAGGTCGTGGAACGGACCTTGTAGTGAATTGAGGAGCCTAAGCCTAAACTCCTTGTTTGCATAGACCACCACATCCCTTGACTTCTCATTTATCGGCTTAACAAGTAGTACACTGTATTCACCGCTTATTGGGTTTCTCTCGGGGCTTATGTGGACTGGCATGTAGCCATTCTTAATCCAGAAATTGAGTAGTTTGGCGTTGACGCCGAAGCCAACCCCAACCCAATCAAGACCCTTCTCCCTAGCCTCCTCCTCAATATGCCTGAGCATCTCAGTACCGAGACCCCTATCCTGAAGCTCTGGGTGTGTTGCAATCCTTACTATCCTCCAACCCCTTAGCTTCGCGAATTCCGAGAGCCCCCAATACTTAATTAATCTATCAGGGATTATGTTGCCAGGCAACTTGAGACCCCTAACGACTAAGTCAATAAGCTCATCACTTATACCACC
>Ga0105117_1000446_pt1 | contig 10386 bp, 9 predicted proteins | sample OSP_15_2_FD_79144 | JGI IMG/M metagenome (GOLD analysis project Ga0105117, IMG submission 79144) | Extremophilic microbial mat communities from Yellowstone National Park, USA - OSPB_Slides-mat_host_7_15 | ecosystem: Environmental > Aquatic > Thermal springs > Hot (42-90C) > Microbial mats ... | reverse complement strand
GAAGTCCCCCCTTCAAGTGGGGGTGGTCCTCTGATCCACTGCCCACCAGGGGTGTAGTCCCGAATCAATGGGGGGAAAGATGAGCCTCTGGAACCCTTCCAGGGCGGGGAGGAGTCAGGTCCCGCACACTCATTTCGAAGACGAACTCCGGGTTCACGCTAAGAGGACTGATCCGGTGTGGACCCGGAATCCCGGGACCCGGTGAAGGACCTTTAACGTGGGAGCCAGTCCACATCGAAGCGCGGAGATCGTGGGGTAGGGATCGAAGACCCCAATCCCTTAGGCTCGGACCGGTCGGTCGCGGAGCCCTCGCCCTCCAAGCCCCCCATCAAAGGGTAAGAGTTAAAACGTAGTCCAGGCTAAATCAGCCTCGATGACCTTGAGGACTTCCCTGGTTGTGGGGTTGATCGCTTTCTCAATCTTCGCGATCCTCTACACCTTCACTTCCCTTTACTCCTCCTCCCTAGCTGAACAGCTCTCCAGGAGCTACCTCATCATCCCTGGATCAGGGAAGACCCTAACCTTCAACGTCACCCCAGGAGACACCGTAGTGGTCAAGGGTTTTTCCAACGCCTCCTTCAGCCTCGTGGTCTCTCCGTACTCCTCCCCTGGCCTGAACTACACCAACCTCTACACTACCTTCAGCCCGCTCAAGGGGAACTTCACTGAGACTTTACACCCCAGATCTAACTACCTCATGATAAGTGCAGAGAATAACTTGATCCTCAACGGGACTGCCGCGATCACCCTTCAGATCTACGTGTATAACACCTGGTTCAGCGGAATAGGTTATGGGGCTGCGTGGTTCGCCTTTATAGTGGGGGCCCTGAGTTCCTCCATCTACGTGGCCGACAGAATCGAAAGGAGGAGAGCCAAGAGAGCCAGGAAGAGGAGGATCAGTGTGAGGAGGAGGTAAGCGGGCTGATACTAAGCGTTTTCAGAGGGTTGTAGTGAACCAGATCCCATCCTAGTCTACTTCGATCTTAGGGGGCTCTTGGTTTATTGAAACTGGAGGTTAAGGGGGCGGAAAGCCCCGTGAGGCGGGGACGGATAGCCGCTTTGTAGACAAGGTTTAAGTATCAATTTGCTATGCACCCTCTCAATGACACTCAACGACGGAGTAAGCGTCACCGAGGCTCCTAAGCTAGGGTCCATGAGGCGCGCCTCCGCCCCATCGACGGCCCTCGTGGGCGACATCGATCCAACCCCTTACAGGGCCGGAGCGGCCCGTTGCGCCTGTGGAGCTGCGCCCTTGGGCGAGGCGGCGCAGGAAGCTTCGCCCTTCAGAGTGGGGTAGCTCACTTTGGGAGAGATAGGAAGGCAAATAGGGCTGGCGGATCCGATAAAGGGGGCGAACGGTCACATCGACTGTCCCCTAAGGATCCTCATCATCTTCCTGGGGTCATTGGTTGTGAGGGAGTCCACGCCCATTCTGAGGGCTCTGATCGCGGCCTCGGGCCAATCCACCGTCCAAACCCCTATCCTCAGTCCGTGCCTGTGGGCTGTAACCACGTCCTCCTGACCCAACAAGTTCGAGGCCTGGTGGAGCCATGATGCTTTCAGGACCCTGGCCACGTCTATCATCCACCTGGCCTTCCCTACGTATATGATCCCAGTCTCAACTGTGGAGTCCATTTCCCTCACCCTCTCAAGGGAGTCATAGTCGAAGGAGATCAGGTGGGCCCTGTTCTTGGCTCCGTATGCCTCCAACAGGTCTAAGACCTTCTCCTCTATGCCCGGGTAGACCGTGTAGCTGTGCTTGATCTCTATGAAGAGCCTAGCCCTCCTCACCTGACTCAGCACCTCCTCCAGCGTGGGAACCCTCACCACTCCGAACTTATCCGCGAACCTGTGAGAGGCGTTGAGTGACTTCACCTCCTCCAATGTCTTCTCCCTCACGTAACCCCTCCCGTCAGTTGTCCTGTCCAGGACGTCATCGTGTATTACCACTAGGTGTCCATCGGCCGTCATGTGGACGTCCATTTCCACAGCGTCCACCCCTAACTCCTCAGCTAACTTGAAGGCAGGCAGGGTGTTCTCAGGGGCCTCCGCTGAGGCTCCCCTGTGGGCCACTAGCAGCATGGGGGTTCTACTGTGTCCTGCTTAAAAACCCTAACGGGAGAAGGACTTGGATACCTCCTCCAGTTCCCTCACGTCGTCCTGGGACAGCTTCACCTCCAGGGCGCCTAGGTTGTCCTCCAGGTGTTCCAACTTGGTCGCCCCCATGAGGGGGATCACCGTCACCCCCAACTCTTCCCCCCTCTTGATCAGCCAGGCCAAGGAGAGTTGCGCCATGCTCACCCCCTTCTGGTCGGCTAATGCCTTGAGCCTCAGGAGGGCGTTGAGGTTGGCCTCGTTGAACCAGGAGCTCGGAGAGAAGTCCTTGACATAGGTGGCCCTGCTCATCTCGGGCACTCTCCACTTCCTGGCCTGGAAGTCCACATACTTCCCGGTGAGCAGGCCCTGGGCTAAGGGAACGAAGGCGAGGATCGCTAGACCGTGTTCCTTGGCCACTGGCACCTTCTCCCTCTCTATCCACCTCTCCACCAGGCTGTAGGGTTCCTGCATGGTGACGAACTTCTCGAGTCCGTGGACCTCGGAGAGCCTGAGGAAGTCCACTATCTCGTGGGCGGGGTGGTTGCTCTCGCCTATGTAGTTCACCTTCCCCTCCCTCACCAGCCAGTCCAAGGTGCGCAGGGTCTCAAGCCTCGGTGTCTCAGGGTCCCTCCAGTGGATCTGGTAGAGGTCCACATATTGAGTTCGGAGCCTCCTCAGGCTCTCCCTTATCTGCCAGCGTATGTGCTTCCTGGAGAGCCCTTCACCGTTGGGCCAGGGGGCTATGGGGGCCCTGACCTTAGTGAAGACCAGGACTGACTCCCTCTCCACCTGTGCCAGGAAGTTGCCCACGATCCTCTCAGCGTTTCCCACGTGGTGCGGTTCCTCGGATTGGAGGATCCCGTGGTAACCGTTGGCTGTATCGATGCAGTTCACCCCTGAGTCGTAAGCCCTCCTCATTATCTTCAGGGCCAACTCCTCGTCGACCCTAGGGACTCCCCACGTGTCGACCTCCTTGGAGGGAGGTAGGTGCCAAGTCCCTAGACAGAGCTGTGAGACCTTTACCCCAGTCTCACCCAGTCTAACGTAATTCATGAGTTAGGGAGGACGAGCGGAGATAAAAATCCTCCTGAAGCCCTGGATCAGCCATCACGGCCTTATTCGTGAGGTCCTCTCACAGGATTACCCCCGAATTCAGCCACTTTCAGGGCCGTGTAGCTTACCCGACCTGAATTAAGGAAAGAATTTCTACACGTAGAAGTTTCAGTGTAAGGCCACGACCTGAAAGTCTACACTTGAAGTCCCCCCGACTACTCCAACCTTGACTACGAGAAAGAGTTAGTTCGATCTCTCCTAATATAGGCTCTGAAATTCGTGAGCCTTAATTAGATATAAATATAGTAATTCGTATGATACGATTTATCTTCAATTCGTTCAGCCATCTCAAATTAGAACATCGCATAACTCGGAAAATTATTTACGATAACCTAAGGTATAACACTGAAGTACAAGTGTAAATCGTAATGAAAGAAATTGAGTTTGAGTTTAGGGAAGAATAATCCGAACCAAATCTCGAGCGATGTTTCGTCAAAAAATCCCTGAGTTGAGGATTGATCGGCTCTTGGCCCCTCCTCGTGAATCACCTCCTCTTTCCTCATAGGACTTAGCTGTTAGACATGTAACACCCTCATGCTCAGGCAGATAAGGGATCAATCCAAGCTCTCTGAACTACAAATAACTGATAACCCGTTCCTCAAGGCAGTTGAGAGGAAAACCTTTAGCTCGAGGGACTCAAAACTCCTCTATGAACGGTAGTAGGATATTAAAATGGACTACTCCTCAAGTTGTTCGGCCGGCTAAAGTGGGATAGGAGTTGAGGACGGGTGCAATGGGACTCGCTGGTAGCGGAGACGATCCAACCATGAAATCATCCTGCGGACTTCCTAATGCGAAGCGGAGGTACCGTGATCCCCAGATGAAATGCTAGGTCCTCGAAGAAGGTCCTCCCTGGGCCTTAACTCTACCCGAACTCGCCACCGAGTTCTTAAGTTATGCCCGATCGGCAGTACTTCCGACTCGAGCGGAGGAATTCCCCAGCGACTCGCTTTTGAACTTCTCGTTTAGGGCTCACTCTCCCGTTGAAAAGGTGTTCGAGCTAGGGATCCTCCCAAACCTGGACCCGATCAAGGGGGACTAGAGGTAAGGGCTTTCCGCTACCCCTACCTGACCCTCATCCTGACCTAGGCCTTCGCCTGATCGCAAATCTTAAAAAGAGGGAAGAACTATCCTATTTATGAGCGATAAATTCACAGAAGCTGTAAATTTCATTCTATCCAACCTCGGTTACGAGAGGGAGGGGAACACGCTGAGGCTTAAGCGCTTCGAGAGGCTCAAGGGTCTAATACGCGAGGGTTTGGTCCTGGAGCTATCCAGGAGGCTCACCAGCGGCTGGCACGTCAGGCCTCACGGTCCAGTCTACATAGTTAGGCAATCCACCTACCTGGACTCCAGGAGGAGGTATAGGGACAGGGAGGTGCCGGAGGGGACGGGCTTCGCCACTATGAGGCTTGAACTCTGCGATCATTCAGGAACCCACTTGGACGCGTTGAACCATGTCTCTGACATGGGCAAGGTCTTCCCAGGGGTGAGTATAGGGGAGGTGAGGGAGGATATAGACGGTTTTAAGCCCATGGACATCACGGTATTACCCCCTCTAATAACTAGGGGGGTCCTATTTCACGTCCCAAAAAAGGAGGTGGAGGAGGTCACGGTGGAGGACCTGAGGAGATCCCTGGGAGGGGAGAGAGTGGAGAGGGGGGACGCTGCGCTGATTTACACGGGGTGGAACGAATACGCTGAGGAGGAGCCAGGTCTGGGCCTAGAGGGGGCCAAGTGGTTGGCAGATCTGGGGGTGGCAGTGATTGGGAACGACTCGCCGAGGAGCGAGTTCATCTCTAGGAAGTCCAAGGACTTCTTCCCGGTGCACAGGTTCCTCATAGCCCAAAGGGGGATCCCACTCATCGACAACATGTATCTAGAGGAGTTGGACAGGGTCCTCCTGAAGGAAGGTAGGAGGGACTTCCTCTTGATAGTCTTACCGCTTAGGATCGAGGGAGCCACAGCATCCCCTGTGAACCCCGTGGCGATGCTGTAGGGAGAACTCCTGGTCAGCGAAGAGGGAAGACTGTGGTTCGATTCACAAGGTGCTTCGAACACTGGGATCGCGGGTAAGGATGATCGGCCGAAAACATCAACTATTTAAAATCGGCTAATTAACATACTCGTATGGCGAGTAGGTGGGAGGTCAATCCATATGTCCTAGTGAGGGTCACTGGAGTTCACGGCTCCTGCTGGACCAACAACCTCCCTTACCCAACCCAAATGTTTCATTACAAAGCCATGGGGGAACTCCTGAGGATGAGCATCCTAGTCCCCAAGAGGACTAGACGGGACTTCCTGGAGGTATTGAGGAAGTACTATAGGGTCTTCCACGTGAATTCCGTGCAGGACATGGGGGATGGAAAGGTCATGGTCACGGTGGTGAAGAACTTCAGGGACTTCTCCGTGATCAGGGTCATAGAGGAGTTAGGGGGCATATTCAGGGCGAACCTAGCAGACTCTGGACTGGAGACTTGGGAGTTCGCCGTAACGAGGAATAGACAGGGGGAGGCACTCCTCAGGCTCAAGGAGCTACTGTCAATGAAGGATTTTCAGGTCATGGAATTCAGGCTCTTCAAAGAGCCCAAGTTCACTGAGAGTGAGTTGAAGGTGCTCAGGAAGGCCCTAGAACTCGGTTACTTCGATTACCCAAGACGGGCAAACAGCGCTGAGGTGAGCGAAGCCCTAGGCATAGACAGGTCGACCTTCATCTACCATGTGAGGTCGATCCAGAGGAAATTGGCCTCCTACATAAGGGATCGGTCCGACATCAAAGCCTCCTAGGGTTCCTCCAACTTTGAGGCTAGGGGGTAGAGCGTTAGGAACGAAATTCTCGTCGTTCAAGTCTCCTCTACTGTCCCGTTAATAAGTGACCCTACGTTCTCGATCTCCACCTTCACCACGTCCCCCTTCCTGAGGTACTTGCCCGTGGAAAGGCCTACCCCAGAGGGAGTTCCAGTGGATATGACGTCCCCGGGGCGGAGCGTTATGCCGTTACTTATGTACTCCAAGATCTCTGGGATCTTGAAGATCATGTTCCTGGTGTTATCGTTCTGCCTGAGCTCTTCGTTGACCCAAGTCTTCAGACTGAGGCCGTGGGGATCTGGGATCTCGTCCCTGGTGACTATCCAGGGTCCAAAAGGGGCAGAGCCGTCCAAGTTCTTGGCGTGGATCAAATTGGGCCCCAGTTCCTTCGAGAGTGAATGGGCCCTCCTGTCCCTGAAGCTCACATCGTTCATGATTGAGTAACCGAAGACGTAGTCGTAGGCCTCGGTTGACCTTATATACTTCCCCGTCCTGCCCAAGATCACCGCGAGTTCTCCCTCGTAGTCCACCTCCCTCGAGGACTTGGGTAAGAGGATGGGCCATCCGTGACCGATCAGGTTGGAGGGTAGTTTGAGGAACAGAAAGGGGTCCTTGGGGGTTCCCCTACTCGCTTCCTTTGCGTGGGTCTCGTAATTGAGGAACATGCAGAAGATCTTCTCTGGGCGTAGGACCGCAGGATAGTAAACCACCTCGCTGGGGTCTAGGAGGTGGATTCCCTTGGTTTTGAGGGCGAGTCTCCTCAGGAGGGCCAGCGCCTCCTCTCCCCCTCTTATTAGGCTATCCGTGGAGTGGAACCAGGAGGGAGGTTCGGATGAGAAGACCTCCCTGAACTCCTGCTGGACGTCCAAGATCTTCCCTTCGTGGACTAGACCTAACCTAGACTCCCTTCCCCCCCTTATGGAGAAGTTGAGTAACTTCATGGAGATCAAGTCACATGGAAGTCCGCAGTTAATAAAGTTTCGAGGCTCGATGAAGGGATCAGGGTTAACTCCAATGGCTGGGACCTGGAACTCTTAAGTGGGGAATCGCTTGAGCCCCTTGGGAAAGTTCCTTAGTGGCGCAGCTGATGGTTACCTCTTGTTCATCCCACAGGCGAACTTCGGAAGGAGGGGTAGATCCTCAAGGAAACTTCAGCCTGAAGTGACGAATGCTTAGTGATCCATGAGGTTTCAAGGACTCGAGCTGAATGGGGACATTCTGAAGCCAGCTGCCCGTCATGCGTAAGCTTCCTTATCCCCTTGAGGGAAAAACTATTAATCTGGGAAATTCCAGGGGGAAATATGGATGAACTAGGTTTCGGTGTCTTCGTTCACCCTATGATCCCCGAGGGTAGGCGTGCCGACCAGAGATTTTACGAGGAGGTATTGGACTTGGTGAGAGAGGCTGAGAAACTGGGTTACCAGAATTTCTTCTTCGCTGAGCACCACTTCACCAGGTTGGGTGGAAATCCCTCTCAGGGGGCCATGATCGGAGCCGCGTGTAGGGTGACCTCCAGGATCAGGATAGGCGCACTTGCCTACGTGATCCCCATAAGGAATCCTCTTCACCTAGCGGAGGAGATAGCGTTGTTGGACAACCTATGCGCAGGTAGATTGGATGTGGGCTTCACTTCGGGTATAAGCGAGTTCGAGCTTAGAGAACTAGGAGTAGAGCCCAAGTGGGCCAAGGAGGCCAGCAGGGAGGCCACAAACGCTGTCTTGGAGTTCCTCGGGTCAGGGGGAAGGATTTTCAATTTCGAGGGCGAGAGATTCAAGTATAGGGAAGTGGAGAGTGTGATCCAGTTCGTCCAGAGACCCTACCCTCCCGTGTGGATTCCAACCAGGACCGTTCCCACCTCGATCTGGGCAGCTCAGAATGGGCTCAACATCGTGACAGGGTTGGACAGGGACGAGGTGATGAGGGAGAGAATAGAGGCATACAAGCAGAACTATTCCGGGCCTGGATCACCTAAACTCGCGATACAGAGGAACGCGTTGATCAGCGGGAGTGAGGAGAGGTTGGAGAGACTTCTTCCCCAAGCTCTCAGGCAGTATAGTGCTTCCTTCCTGGACCTACCCATGAAGAAGGGGATCGGGAAGCCCAAGATTGGAGCAGAGGTGAGGGACTCCAAGTCCTTTGAGGCGGTGGATTTCGCCAGGTACTCAGACCCTGAATATGTGTTGGGGAACAACCTGATGTGGATCGGGAAGCCGGAGGAAGTGGTGAAGATGGCCTCCAGGTCCCTCCAGGTGACAGGTGCCAACTACGTGATTGTAGAAGTGGACTGGCCCAGCCTGGATCACCAGGACTTAGTGGATACACTCTCCCTGTTCTCCCTCGAGGTGATCCCTGCCCTCATGAGGAAGTGAGGCCGAAACCAGCTAGCGCCTCCACAGGAAGTAGATCTCCCTTTTTAGACGACGTAGATCTGGCCACCTATCACAGTCTCGTTGATCGGAGTCACCTTCTTCAGCTTTATCTTCAATTCGCCCTGGATCTTCTTGAGCACGTATTCCAAATCCCCAGCTAGGGTCTCCTGCATTCTAGGCCCGTATAGTTCATGGGGTTGAGCTCTGAAGAGGTAGAGGAGGAACTTACACGTAACCCTGAACTCATGGTTATTCGCGATCCTGATCATCACGTTCGACAGGATCCTGGCTGTCCTGGCGTGTGGTTCGTAGGTGTAGGCCATCCCGGTGAGAATCCTCCTCACGTAGACTTCCAGTCTCCTCCTGTCCAAGTAGAGTATGTTCAGCTCGTCCTCAGGGTTCTCAACCAGGCTATTCTCAGACGCCCACCTCTGTATCCAATAGAGGCCGTCGTCGGAGAATAGCTTCAGCCACTCCTCATACTTCCTCTCGTCCAATAGCCTCGCCTCCCGGTAGAGGAAGTCCTCGATCTCACTCCTCAAGTTAGTGGTGATGTCTATCAAACTACTTCACTCCTCCCGAGACGTAATGGGCCCACCACCTGTAGAACCCCCTCACGAAGGTGTCGTCCAAAACGTTGCTCACACCCTCGAACCTTATGCCCCCCTCCTCCAATTCCCCAAGCCTGCCCACCTCCCTATGCCTGCCCTTGGTCAAGTTCATCCAAGGGCCTGGAGAAGCACCGGAGGCATTGATGCAGCTCATTACCTCATTATCGTCGGCCGATCCCATCCCAACGGGGCCGCTGAACTCTTCGTAAGCCCTGAGTATGATCCTCTTTCGCTCAAGGGGTAGGTCCTTCGGTAAGAAGACGTATGTCTGCATGTCTGTCAGGTCAGGCCTGATCGGGGTGACCAACCTCACAGTGGGGGCCGACTCGTCGTAGTCCAGGAGGATCAAGTTGGGCAGTATGGAGACATGCATGGTGCACCTCCACCTGAACTCCCCCTTCGCTTTCCCGAGAGCCCTCACTAGCTCCCCCTCACTGATCACCATGGGTAGCTGGGTCCTCATATCCTTCTTGTCCAAGGTGAAGAAGAAGTGTCCTCCCCTGAGGTACCCCGCAGCGTTGTAGGCTGAGGAGTTCTTGGCTGCTGCGACCGTGGTGGCGGGGGACCTGTTGTTGATGTAATTAGCCAACATCGCCACACTGGCGTGGAGCACGGGGAAGTGATACGTATCTATGGTGTTCTCCATCACCAGCTTCCAGTTCCCCGGATAAGCGTAACGCACAGGCCCCCTCACTTCGATCCCCCCAGGGGATGTATCCACGATGTAGTCTATGAACGTCTTTGCTTCCCCCAAGTGTTCCTCCAGCCCGTTGATGGGGTCCACGCTTGCGAAAATGAAGCCCTTGTAAACTCCTACTTTCACCTCCTCGAGGTTGAGCCTTGACACGTCGTAGTCCTGAGGGAAACCCTCCCTGTCCGGGATCCCTACCACTTCTCCCTGATTATTGAAGGTCCACCCATGGTAAATACACCTGAAGAACTTGGATCTCCCCCTACCGACCCTGCACAATACATTCCCTCTGTGAGTGCACCTATTCACGAAGCCCCTCACCCTCCTATCCTCACCCATGGTTATGAGGACCTGATATTTCCCCACCCTTGCCACCTTGAAATCGTTGGGCTCGCTGAGCTCACTCTCGTGGCCCACGTAAACCCAAAGTCTATGGAATATCCTGTCCATCTCGAGATCGAAGACGTCCTCCCTGGTGTAAACCGCTGGGTTCACGTAGAAGTTGTTCCCGTCGTCCCTGATCAGATCCTCTAGCCCAATCATGTATCTCACTATCTTATCTCTTGAAAATCTAATAAACTTTTCTTGACACAGCAGTTATGGGACTTTAACGTAACTTAAAGATTTTCATCAGCCCCGGCGGTCCACCTAAATGACGTTCAACGAACCTGAGGAACGCCTCCACGCTCCTCAGGTT
>Ga0105117_1000445_pt1 | contig 10421 bp, 7 predicted proteins | sample OSP_15_2_FD_79144 | JGI IMG/M metagenome (GOLD analysis project Ga0105117, IMG submission 79144) | Extremophilic microbial mat communities from Yellowstone National Park, USA - OSPB_Slides-mat_host_7_15 | ecosystem: Environmental > Aquatic > Thermal springs > Hot (42-90C) > Microbial mats ... | reverse complement strand
GAACAGGCATCGGACCAAGCACCAGGTTCGGCCATCGCCACCACCGCCTGGCAGCTGACGACACGCCTGAACAACGCCATGCCTGGCCCCTGGGACCGCCAGCGCCTGCCGCTGGACCAGATCGAGGCCGCGGTGCGCTATGACGGCCAGCAGTGGCTGCTGGAGCAGGCGCAGATCGCCATAGGCTCGGGCAGCATCGACGCCCAGGGCCGCTTCGAGCCCGCCACCAAGGTCTTCGAAGGCCAGGCCAAGGTCCAGCGCCTGGACCCCGCCGCGCTCTACAGCCTCCTGGAAGCCGCACCGCTGCAGGGCGAGCTGCGCGCCAGCACCACGGCAGAGCAGCAGGTGGACTTCAGCGTGGACATCCAGGCCGCAGCAGCGCCCGCAGGCGCCAAGCGCCAGCCCCTGCGCATAGAAAAACTCGCCACCAAAGGCCGCTGGGCCCAGCCCGTGCTGTCGCTGGAGAACCTGCAGCTTGATGCGCTGCAGGCCTCGGTGCGCAGCCGCAGCCTGCAGTTCGACACCGAACAGCAAAAGCTGCAGACCGTGCTGAAGGCCCAGCTGCCCGGCGCCGAACTCTCGCTGGACGGCTACATCAGCCCTGCCGCAGGCCAGGGCAGCAGCCAGCTCAAGCTGTCGTCACTCACCGCCCTCACACAGTGGCTGCGCAAGCTGCCCGGCATGAAGGACCCGCTGGCCGGCGCCCTGATCGAAGGCCAGGCCCAGCTGGACGCCAGCTGGCGCGGCGGATGGGGCGCACTGCAAAAGCGCATGAAGGCCGCCGTGGGCGACCCCCTGCCCGCCAGCGGCCTGCAGCTGCAGGCCGACCTGCAGGCCGCCAAGCTGCGCTACCTGCCCGCCAACACGCCGCCCGAGCAGGCGCTGGAGCTGCCCGAGCTGCGCCTGGCCCTCAAGGGCTCGCCCGAGCAGGCCAGCCTCACCCTGGCCGGCCAGGCGAAGCGCGGCACGCAGACCGCGCAGATCGACACGGCCCTTCAGGCAGGCCTTGCCACGGCGCGCGGTGCCGCGCCCCTGGACTGGCAGGCCAGCATCGACAAGCTGCAGGCCCGGCTGAGTCCGGGCCAGGACCTGCCCGGCCCATGGCAGCTGCAACTGGCAGGCAACCAGCCCGTACGGATCGCCCAGCGCACCACGGGCCGCACCGTGCTGTCCACCGCCTTCACGGCATCGGCCGGCAGCCTGCAGGTCACGCCGCCCACCCTGCCCCAGCGCCGCACCAATGCCCAAGCGCCCCAGCCCGTGCTGCTGGCCTGGGATGACACCCGCGCCAGCCAGGGCAGCGACGGCCGCTGGGCCCTGCGCAGCACCGGCCGCGCCCAGGCATTGCCGCTGGCCTGGGTCGATGCCCTGTCCATGGCCGAGGAGCCCCCGCTGGCCGCCATGGGCCTGAGCGGCGATCTGAGCTTCAACGCCCGCTGGGACATCGACACGACGGGCCCCGCGCTCAAGGCCGAACTGCTGGTCGAGCGTGCAGCCGGCGACCTGCGCCTGGCCTTGGAAGACGGCTCGGGCACCACCGTCATCCACACCACGGGGCCGCGCTCCAGCAAGCCCGGCGAAGTGCGCACCCGTACCGTGCGCGGCGCCGGCATGCGCGCCCACATCAAGCAGGCCCGCCTGAGCGTGCGCGCCCAGGGCGACGACGTGCAGGCCAAGCTCGACTGGGACAGCGAACGCGCCGGCACCCTGACCGCGCAGCTGGGCACGCGCCTGGCCCAGCAGGGCGGCACCTGGACCTGGCCCGAGAAGGCCCCTCTGTCCGGCCAGATCGACGCCCGCATGCCCGACATCGGCATCTGGGCGCTGTTCGCCCCGCCCGGCTGGCGCGTCACCGGATCGCTGCAGGCCAAGGCCGAGATCAGCGGCGACCGCCAGAACCCGCAGTGGCAGGGCAATCTCTCGGCCGACGGCCTGAGCATCCTGTCCGCGCTGGACGGTATCGACCTGCAAAACGGCGTGCTGCGTGCGCGCCTGCAAGGCAACCGCCTGGACCTGACCGAGCTGCGCATGCAGGGCGGGCGCGGCAGCAATGCGCGCATCCTGGGCTACAGCGGCAACCTCACCACGGCACCGCGTGAAGGCGGCGAACTCACGGGCTCGGGCTTCGTGCGCTGGGACCCGCCCAACGCCGATGGCAGCAACTCCGGCCTGAGCATGGACCTGCGCGCCCAGGCCACCAGGCTGCAGGTGCTGGTGCGCGCGGACCGCCAGGTCAGCATCTCCGGCGGCCTGCAGGCCAGGCTGGAGCAAGGCCAGTTCACGCTGCGCGGCGACCTCACCACCGACCGCGCCACCATCATCCTGCCCGAGGAATCCGCGCCCTCGCTGGACTCCGACGTGGTCGTGCACTCGGCCGCCTCGCGCAAGGCCGAGCAGGAAGCCGCGCGCAAGCAGCAGCAGGCCGACCGCAAGGCCCAGGCCCGTGCCGAAACCATCAAGCTGCCCGACATCCTCGTCAAGCTCGACCTGGGCCGCGACTTCGCGCTGCAGGGCTACGGCATCACCACACGCCTGGAAGGCGCGCTGGAAGTGCAAGGCCCCACCGTGGCGGGCGGCCCGCCGCGCATTACCGGCGAGATCCGCACCGTGCAGGGCCGCTACCGCGCCTGGGGCCAGTCGCTGGACGTGGAGACCGGCCTCATCCGCTTCAACGGCCCCTACGCCAACCCCTCGCTGGACATCCTGGCGCTGCGCCCGAACATCGCCGTGCGCGCAGGCGTGCAGGTGCAGGGCACGGCCAACGCCCCGCGCGTGCGCCTGTACTCCGACCCCGAAATGCCCGATGCCGAAAAGCTCTCCTGGGTGGTCATGGGCCGCGACCCCGCCACGGGCGGCGCCGAAAGCGCCCTGCTCCAGCAGGCCGCGCTGTCCCTGCTCAGCGGCGGGCGCAACAACAGCGGCAAGATCGCCAGCAACCTGGGCCTGGACGAGATCGGCTTCAAGGGCCCGGGCGGCGAGGGCTCCACCGGCGCGGCCCTCACCCTGGGCAAGCGCCTGTCCAGCGACCTCTATGTCACCTACGAGCAAAGCCTCTCGGGCGCCATGGGCACGCTGTACATCTTCTACGACCTCTCGCGCCGCCTCACCCTGCGCGGCCAGACCGGGGAAACCAGCGCGCTGGACCTGATCTACACCGTGCGCAAGGACTGACGCCCCACCCCTGCGCAGCCGCCCTGCCGGCGCTGCGCGGGGCGGACCCGCCATGGGTTTACAATCGCCGTTTGCTCCTCTCCGTAGTTCAATGGATCGCTACCGAGGGGGCAAACTGAGGCTGTATCAATTTCGTATCACGGGGCCTACGCTAGCGAGGCGAAGCGCACTCGGAGGTTTTCAGGGGAAGTTCAAGCAACTTCTGAACCCGACAGTACCCACCGAAAGTTGCTGAGTTGGAAGCCAAAACTGTCCAAAATTTGGCCAGATCCATCCGTTGATACAATGCATCACGCCGTATCACTGCACGGCCCCGCAAAGGGGAAAATCGGTGACAAAACACATGTAAGTCATTGATTTAAAATAAGAAAATCTTGCTCTCTCCGTAGTTCAATGGATAGAACGGGCGCCTCCTAAGCGCCAGATACAGGTTCGATTCCTGTCGGAGGGACCATCAATTTTCCAATGGCGACAACCACTTACAGCTCATTGAGTGGGTGTATGGGCCATAAGTGGGACATGAATACGGTCTCAAGGGCTGGATTGCATGCCCGCGCAGTGGGCTCTCAACACGGAAACGACGACAGCCCCCTCGGCGCCCTCATGGGAATCGAAGGGGCCGTTTTCGTTTCATTTGGCCCGAGCTAAGCGCGCGCACCCGCATCAGCGCCGAACCTTCTCCAGCGCCACCGCAGGGCCTGCTCAGGCAGGGCAAATCACTTAGTGATTGCTTTTTTCAGTTCTTCCTGGAATTCCTCACCATTCCGAAGGCGAAGATATTCCTGATGTGCCAACCGATAGGCTTCTGATTCCATACCGTACGAAGTCGACAGTACTTCATAGCGGTCGACTCCGGCACGACGCCAGAGTGCCAGATCGGCCATGACCTCCGCGCGGGAAGTACTATTTACTTCCTTTTTATTTGCTGCGCTGCTCTCTTGAGAATTGGCTGCATAGCAAGTAGAAATAGCTATTGTGAAGAATGCGAATTTTAGAGTGCGCAATGCACTTGCCCTGATCAAGGGCGAGGCTATTTTTGACATGGTTTAAATGACAGATGACTATGAGGCTACCGGCAAGTATGTTATGCGGCAGTGTTGACCGAATGAATCAAAGACGCAATATTAAATATTGAGCCACTCCTTTCCTAAAGAAAATTGATGACTACCAGATATATTCATCAATCAATATTCAGAATAAGTTTCCAATCAACTTTTCTTTTTCAATCCAAAAAGTAATTGAAAATTCAAAACACTTTGCTGATCTTTACCCAAAGTCTTGCTCAGGGAATATCCACACGCAGCAGACCAGTGCACGAATGCTGCAAAAACCAAATAGATGTTGAAATTCAAGTGAGGTAACGAGTAGCGGGCTTGGAGTTTGAGAAACCCTGGGCCAAATCTCCGCGCGCTTGCTCAAATGCGTCCCATGCCGCTGCCTCAGGCACTGGTGGAATGGTCACAAGCTCTCTGCGATCAAAACCCACCAAGGCTGCATCAACGAGTTCGTCAACCTCCATCCATGACATCGCTACCAGAGCGCTCATAGATCTCGGTGCTTGTGGCGGCCGGCAAAACCGCTGGTATGTAGACGCCCCTGGGCCCTGCCTCAGCTGCAAGGCGCTGCGAGAAGGCCAACATGTAGGACTTCGTTGCTGCGCAAATACCTTGGGAAGACTCAGGCAGCAATGCATTGAGCCGGTCGGTGGTACGGGCCACCCATACGAGATCGTGGCCACTAGCCGCAAAGCGGCGTGCGTAAACAGCACCAATGCCACTGGAGGCGCCAGCAATAAGAGAGCTAGTCATTTCAACTTCCCCAATTGATATCCACCATTTTTTATGGCAGCCTTGTCAATAAGACAAGTCAGCGCAGAGAGACGCTGCTGCGGAGAAAGATGCGTTCAGTTGCGGGAAGTCAAGCTGGCCATCGTGTAGTGCTCATAGTGGCCAATCCCATTCTTCACGATGGGATCTTCGGATGTAAACGAACCGATCTCTTGGTTGTCGGCGATCTGGTAAAGAGACACGCCGTAGCCATCACCATCGTCAATCACAGGCCCGTGCGCTACGATCACACTTTGCTCGAGAAGACCGTTCATATATTCGCCATGCTGCCTCATCCATGTTTTTTCTTCGCCGGACATGGTGCCCAGGAAATTCGCGCGAGGCGGGACAAATTTGCACAGGTAGTATTTCATTTCGGCTCCTCTCAAAGATAAATGATGCTGGGATTCAAGCTGTTTTCACACTCTTCAATATTGCCCCTTCGAACATCTTGGGCGCATAGCTCTGCAGGAACAGGATCATTCCGGTCATCTTTCCAACGGGGTTACTGAACTTTGGCTTCTTGGTATCGATCAGCTTGGTAATCGTGTTGACGACGGCGTCGGGCGCCTCCGCCTCATCGATCCCCTTCTGTGTCGCAGCATCTGCTTGCTTGCGGTAGGCGTTGTAATCAGCAATACGCCCGCTTGATTGAGACACGGAGTTATGAGCGAGGTTGGTCTTGAACCACACTGGCTCCACCATGCTGACTTGGATGTTGAACGGATCCAGCTCGAAGCGCAGAGATTTGAAGTAGCCCTGGACTGCGTGCTTTGAAGCCGTGTAGTACGAGAGATTCGGCGGGCCGATCAAGCCGACGATGGAGCTGATTGTGATGATCTGCCCATGCTTTTGCGCCCGCAGCCGGGGCAGCAAGGCATTCGTCACTTTGATCGTGCCCCAGAAGTTGGTTTCGAACTGCTGACGTCCCAATTCGACGGGAGTCTCTTCTGCCAGCCCCGTCACCATATAGCCGGCATTGTTCACCAATACATCCAGCTGCCTGACGCTGCGGAACAGCTCTTCAGCGAACGCGTTGATGGAGTTGTCGTCGCTGATGTCCAGACGCAGCAGCTTGAAGGGAACCTTCCCTTCGTGCTTTTCAGGTTCACGGCTGGTGCCGATGACTTCGAAGCCCTGGTTGTGCAGGCTGTTGGCGAGCAGCAGGCCGAAGCCCGAGGATGCGCCGGTGATTAGGACTGTCTTCTTCATGGGTAGCTTCTCCGTAGATGATGGAAATTCTTGAAAACTTTGCCCGGCTGAACGTGCGTGCAGAAGGGCTTTGGGCTATTTGCTATCGGGGTTGGCAGCGCGACCATGAACAAGCCTTCATCAGCCAAGGCATGGCTCACAACCGTTACCTCTCAAGATGAGGCTGGGCTCTCTGCGCGCATGACTCCTTTCGGGCGTGGGTGCTGGACTGAACGATGGGCGCATGTTAGTATCGTTTTAGTACTTAGTCAATACTGAAATGATATGGACTCGAAGAAAACTTCTGAAAGCACTTGCCCCATCGCGCGCAGCCTGGCCTTCCTGGGCGATGCGTGGACTATGTTGATCCTGCGGGATGCGAACGCTGGGCTGACGCGCTTCGATCAGTTCAGGAAAAGCCTTGGCATCGCTCCCACGATGCTGACGAAGCGTTTGGCGACGCTCACGGATGAGCAACTGCTGGAAAAGCGGCAGTATTCGGAGCGGCCACCTCGCGAGGAATACGTCCTGACCGAAGCTGGGAGGGACTACTTGCCCGTTCTCTTCATGATTGCTGCCTGGGGCCGAAAGCACCGTGGCGAAGGCAAGCTGGTTCGGTTTCTGGATGCCGAGACGGGCAACGATCTGAAGCCGATTGCGATCGACGCAGAGACCGGCGCAGAGATCGGGACTCGCGAAATCCGCATGGTGATGCCGGAATGAAGCCAAGCAGTCGGGCTCCAGTGCCGGCGGAAAATCAAGCAGGCACAGCGAACCGTGGCGTAGTTCTTCTGTTGGCTGCGCTCGCGGCGATAGGCGCTTTGTCAACCAACATCATCCTGCCGTCGTTTCCGGCGATGTCTAAAACCCTGGGTGCGTCAGATGCCCAGCTCGGCCTGACACTCAGTGTCTTCTTCGTAGTTTTCGCGGCGGGGCAACTCTTCGTGGGACCTCTGTCTGATCGCTTCGGGCGTCGCAAACTGGTCATAGGGGGCTTGCTGGTCTTCGCGGCTGGCGGGGTGGTGTGTGCCCAGGCGGCGGCTCCAGCCGAACTGATTGTCGGCCGAGCAATACAGGCTGCAGGCGTATGCGCCGCGTCCGTACTTGCACGCGCGATCGCAAGAGATATGTATGAAGGCGAAACTCTGGCACGCGTTCTTGCGATGGTGATCGTGGCTATGGCCGCGGCGCCGGGGTTCTCTCCGCTGCTGGGCGGCATGACTGAGAAAATGATTGGCTGGCGCATGACCTTCCTGACGGTCAGTGCCTTCGGGCTTGCACTTTCAATGTGGTACGCCTTCCGACTTCCAGAAACACACGTCGCGTCGCGGCGGATGCCGCTTGCCGTTGGCCCCATACTCAGGATCTATGCCAGCCTTCTGATCGATCCACGCTTCCTCCGTCCAGTCATCGCTGTCATGTGTCTCACAGGCGGGCTTTATGGATTCTTCGCTGCTGCTCCATCAGTGCTGATGGGCGCCATCAAGTTGAGCGCGCTGGAGATGGGGCTCTTTTTTGCAGCCACGGTGCCCGTGGTTTTTGCTGCAGGCCTCGCTGTACCAAGACTTTCACATCGCTGGGGTGCAGCTCGAGTCATCCAAGCCGGAATCGTCTTGGCCTTGGTTGGAGGCGTGATGATCTACCTGGCCTCGGTTCGATACCCATCCAGCCTCACAGCGTTCACGTTCGCGCTCTGTGTCTTCCTCATGGGAATGGGCGTTGCCAATCCTCTCAGTACAGCACAGGCGCTTTCTCCATTTGGAGCTCAAGCAGGTGCAGCCTCCGCCATGTTGGGCTTCATACAGATGTCCGGCGCAGCACTTGGCGCCATGCTGGTCAGCACGATGGCAGGGATCTCCCACATGGCGGCGGTAGGACTGCTTATCTCAGTCTTCGCACTTCTTGCTTTCATCACTTTCTGGAACCAGCCCAGGACGGCTGGTTTTTGACGAGATTCCAGTGGATACACGAGGCACACCTTCGCCAGCATGAATTGGATGGAGCCTTTGCCCGACTGCCGCAGCGTGAGGACTCAATGGCCGCAGGACCCTGCCCCTGTAGCACAAACACACAACTGGAAGAATTCTTGCGGAACGCCACTGAACACGCAGCGCGTCACGCAGATAACTCGTTGATTTCTCACGTCCTCGCAAGCCATGCGCCATCGATCTTTAGAGAGATGCGCCACTGGACTTTCGTCTGTACGGAAAACGCGCCACTGGACTTTAGTTTTTTAGACCAGTAAGGCTGAGAGCGAGCTATCGGCCGAGGCGCAAGGGCTCAGGGCCGATGTGCGGCGGCGTAGCGGGTTGCCAAGGGCTCTCGTGTGGCAGCTACCGACCCGTTGCTGTCGCTCAGTTTCAGTTTGCGGGAGTCGGCTTTCGAGCGGTCGTCGCTGATTGCGGACAGATTCCGTTGCCAACCGATAAGCCAGAAACGCTCGCCTTAAAACCCATCATTTGTCGCGGCGAGATGCCAGGTTTGCATTAATCCACGACGACACGTCCGTTACCGGAATGGAGCGGCGTTGGTTGAACGTGCCGCTCTTGGCCCACGACATGCCGCGCCCCTGGGCAAAGGCTGCACGGTACTTGCTCATCATGTTTTGCGGGTCGCGCGCCAGCTCATCCAGCAGGTACTGCTCGGTCCATACCGACCGGGTGAAAGAGCGGCCAAGGCCCGCCTCCAGCTTGTCCGCCACCTCGCCGTAAGTCACGGTGTCGCCTGCCAGATACACAATCTCGTTGCGGATGCGCGGTTGGGCGAACACCACTTCGGCCGTCAGCGCGCCGATGTCGTCGGGAGTGGTCAACGTCACTGCAGTATCAAGGCTTCCCAGGGCGTGGACCGCATCGTTGTGCAGGTCGACGACGCCGAACTCGGGCTCGAACAGGTAGCTCATGAACATGCCGGTGGAGATGATGACCCACTCCGTCTGATTCTGGCTGCGCAGCAGCTCACGCACGTCGAGCTGTGCGTCGAAGATGTCCTGCGGGCCGCCCCGGCCGATCACGTCGAAGTCGACCCCGAACTGCCAGGGGAAGTACCGGGGAATGCCTGACTGCAGCGCGGCCCGCGCCAGCTTCATCGGTGTGTTGATGCCGGCTGCATAGCCTGCGCACCCGATCACCGTGTCATAGCGTGCGAAAACCACGGCAAGCTCATCGATGGAGCTTTTCACCAGGTCGCCCAGGACGATCTCGATGCCGAGGCTACGAATCTCCGCGATATCCCGCTGCTTGGCAGACGCGGAGGAATCCACGGCGCTGGCGCGCAGCAGCACGCTGATCTTGCTACCAGCCACGCTCTTGGCGCGACGTGCGAGGTTGCGAAGCACCGGCAGGCCGAGTTCGCCGGCACCGAGGACGAGGATGCTTCGAGACGTCGCGCTAGGGTCTAATTGGTTCATCGTGTGGACAGGAGATTGAGAGAGTTCTGGCAGTCTAGCCACGCACCGAAGATGATGTAAGAAGGCACACGCGTGATACCGAGAGCAAACCACAGTGAACCGAGACGAAATTCTTCAATACGCGCAGAACGTTTGCGATGGCCTGCGAGACGATGACGATGGGGTGCGACGCGAGGTGCTTGCGCATGCCGGAAACCGCTGGTCGCTTGGCATTCTTCATACGCTGGGGGTGTATGGCAGGCTGCGCCACGCGGAGATTGGCAGGCGTATGCACGGCGTCACCCAGCGCATGCTGACGCTGACACTGCGGCAGTTGGAGCGTGATGGCTTAGTGCTGCGCCATGACTTCGAAGAGGTGCCGCCCAGGGTGGAATACGAGCTGTCGGAAACCGGCATGGAGTTGCTCCTGCGCATGGTGCCGCTGTGGACGTGGATCGTCGAGAATGCAGACCACTTTCGGGAAGCTAGGCAAACGTTTGACACTCTTCACCGCGATGCCGACTCATAGGCTGCTGCGGTGTTGACTAATAAAGCGGTCAGCCAAGCAGTCATTGCCAACGGCAGCTTCAGGCCGACAACTGTCCTTGTGCGAGGGCAAGCATTTCTACGGAGCGCTAAGCGCCCCTGGTGTCTCGCATAAGCCTCCCTGTAGCGGGCGGCATGGTGGCCGCGAAGTCCCCGGGGCGCGTCACTCAGGCTCGATTTGAGCCATCCAAACGATGCTCACCCCTCATCGCGCCAGTGAGGCAGGTCGGCCGAGTACTCGAAACCACCCCGCACAGGTCATCGCCAGAGGCTTCGCTCCTCATCCGCGCCCGACCTGG
>Ga0105117_1000435_pt1 | contig 10566 bp, 10 predicted proteins | sample OSP_15_2_FD_79144 | JGI IMG/M metagenome (GOLD analysis project Ga0105117, IMG submission 79144) | Extremophilic microbial mat communities from Yellowstone National Park, USA - OSPB_Slides-mat_host_7_15 | ecosystem: Environmental > Aquatic > Thermal springs > Hot (42-90C) > Microbial mats ... | reverse complement strand
TGCCTGGAAAATAAGTTTATCATACTTCAAGCTGGACGGATTCATGGAGAGAAAAATCTATTGTCAGTTTACAGACAATGTGACATCTTTTGTTTGCCTGGTAAAGGATTTCTATAAGTTTGGCATTAAGATTATGGAGGATGGACAATATACCATAGCAGTATTAGAAGCGATGGCTTCTGGGCTACCAGTTATAGCAGGCAATAGAACCTCTATTCCTGAGATTGTAAGCGATGCTGGAATACTTTTAGACCCTTTTGACGTTGAAGGCTTTGCATATTGGATGCGTGAAGTGCTTATGAACGAGGACTTAAGAAATAAGCTTTCCGAGATTGGTTATAAGAGGAGTATGAACTTCAGTTGGGAGAAGTGCGCTAGGGAAACACTGGAGGTTTACAAAGAGATTTTGAGCGAGGCTTGAATCTTGAATGAATTTGTTAGAAAAGTAAACTAGGTTAAGCGATTTCTAAAGGAGAATATTATGTTACAAAGTATGATCTAAGAGATTTGGTTTGGTTAAAAGAATTAAAGTACGTTTCATTTATAAATGACATTCAACTCATATTGATTTGCAAGGGAAATTGTGTTAATGAACGTTGATGAATATGTATAGATGCTGAGTGTATGTGGATTATTTTTGATTGATGCCAAAGCATATAGCGATCAATCTTATAAGGACAATTTAGCATCAATGAAAGAGAAAATTCACAAAGGCTTAAAAAAGCTAGGAAAGCATGGTTCCGAGTGTACTCCACATTAAAGGAAAAGTGATTGCATCCACAACTTGGAAATATCAGATTGTGGATAGCTATAGTGCAAGGAGCGCTTCGTCTGTAAATCCTATACATAAAGGTTATTTCAAAGTCAAGGGATGCTTGTATAGAAGACCATATTCACTTTGAAACGTGATGATCACAATGAAGTTCTTTGAGAGGCCGAATGTTGAACGATATTTGAAGGAAGATAGCTCAAGGGCTGAAGTGCTGAGCTTGATAAACTATTCAAGAAGTACTACAACCCGAAAGCATTAGAGACGGTTCTCATTTTCTTCACAACGGCGGTTAGATAGGCACGACGACATATAGGCAAACCTCTTTGCCGTCTAGATAAGGTTCATGTACATTTCCTGCTGCAAGATGTTATAATGAATTCACATTTTAAAAGTACTCATGATCGAAAGCGTGATTATATATCTATAGCGAAAACCCAATTAGGAAGTCGACTAGCGTACGTACGAGACGTGTTAGCACACATAGAGTACTTGCTAGAAATAATTAAGGTAAACCCACAGAAAGGATTAGAATTTGGCTGTGGGACAGGCTTTCATAGTTGCTTCATATCGAAATTTGTAAAGCACTTAGTCTGTTTAGACTTGAATAAAGACACAATAGAAATTGCTAAGCAAAACATGAAGAAGTTTGGGAAAGAAGAAAAGGTGAGCTTTGTTGTGGGGGATGTCTTCCACCTGCCATTCAGACCTAAATCATTTGATGTAGCATTTTCCCAAGGGTTATTAGAGCACTTCGATAATAATTATATCAAGGAAATTTTATGGCAGATAACTAAATGCTCTAAGAAGATTATAGCTAGTGTACCCTCAATCAATTATCCACAATACGATCTTGGTGATGAAAGGTTATTAAGTTTGGATAAATGGGCACTTCTATTGTCTGAGTACAATGCAAAGGTCAGATATTACAAACTGGATTTTCAATCTATTAAAAATTCATTGTTTAGGAAAAAGATTCCTAAACCTTGGCATATTTTGATTAAAATCGATACAATAGGTGACAAGGGATGAAAATCTTAATTTCGCCTGCTCATACGTTGCTAAGTCCTAGCTATGGAAGTGAAGTATCTTGGGCGTACAACATAGTAGCAAGGTTGGCGAAGCGCTTTGGCGTCCAACTAGATGTCGTGTGCGGCAGGGCTAATGGATTGATACTGCCAAGTTACGTAAGGATCTTTCAGGTGGGCTTTGACAGAGGAGACATCATAAACAGGGCCCTGTTCTACTTTAAATACTTCGGTGTGAGCAAGAGACTGTACGAGAGTGCAGACGTGGTGCACCACATGTTCCCCTTCGGCTTTAGGGCCGGCCTCAACCTGTTGGCGATCTTTGGGCATTTGAGGGAGAAGCCCTTCGTGATCGGGCCAATACAATATCCGCAAGAGTACTCGGACGTCACGGACTACGAGTGGGTCTCTGGAAGGAGGGGCTTAAGAGCGAAGTTGTCTTATGGTTTAGAAGGTGCAATAGCAAGGTCGATCTCGCAACCGATCAGCGCGCTCCACGAGATCACGCTGGGAGAAGCTGAGGCCTTAATATTTGACTCGAGGAAGACACTGAGACTCTACGAGGATCTATACTCAGACCTGTTGAAGGATAAAGTGCTTGAAGTCATAACTCCCGGAGTTGAGACAGAAATCTTCAAGTACGCTCCGCCCGCCAAGAAGGATTACTTTGAAATCATGACGGTGGGCTACCTCTTGAGGAGGAAGGGGATTCAATATCTCATAGAGGCCATGCCTCTCATATTGAGGGAGTTCAAGGACGTGAGGCTGAGGATAGTTGGCGATGGGCCTTTCAAGGGCGAGCTCGTGAGGTTGGTTAAGAGGTTATCGCTCAATGACAAGGTCCGCTACGATGGCCTCATTCCCAGGGATGAGTTGGTAAAGTATTATGCGAACTGCGATGTCTACGTCCAGCCATCTTTGAGCGAGACCTTCCCCTCGGCCATCAAGGAGGCCATGAGCGTGGGCAGGCCTGTGATCGCCACCAAGGTAGGCTTCGTCGAGGAGCACGTCATCGACGGCGTCAACGGCTTCTTAGTCCCGAGAGAAGACGTCGAGAAGATAGCGAACAAGGTTCTTCTGTTGCTAAGCGATGAGGGCCTTAGACTAAAATTGAGTGCTAAGGCTAGGGAATACGCCGAGAACAACTTTGATTGGGACAGGATCGTGAAGCTGTGGTATTGTGTATATCAAAGACTTCTTCATGATAATGGACAAAAGTTTATAAAAACTCGATGAAGCACCTAAAGAGATGCAGAACATCTCTTCTTATTACAATGATGAATGGCATAGAGCGCGCGCAAACTAGCCAACGAATATTACACGCTTTATAGTTCATTAGTCCATTAGCAAATTTTATATGTTGTTGATTAATGTAGATAAGTCAAGCGAGTGTTGAGTGCCTGGCGCGCGCTATGTAAAAGGCGACAGTAATGGGCCATGTAGCGCTCATTAATAATCATTCCTTTACAACTGGCACGGGACGATATGCTTTTGACCTATACAGAGCAATAGCGAAGATTAGACCATTTTTCGTTGATTTCTACTACCAAATACAAGAATTTCTTGATGCGAATGAAGTCCACAAGCTACTGTCGTTGAATCCTGACGCAATTGGAACTGAGTACTCCAATATTGGTATTTTGAAAAATGTGAAAAACGTTGCTTATTTACAAAAATTGTATAAACAATACAAACTTTTACATTTCTCTGAACCTCCAAACTTCGTATTAATAGCTGGGTGGGTAGGATTTTTTTGTGATGAGAAAATTATTTTTACTATCCATGATCTGCCTGATTACTTCATGTACTTAAAAGAAGATAAGTTACGCGAAATAAAATATTTGAGAGCTCTTTGGTTGTTTAACAGAATTAGTAGCTCTGATAGTTGGATAATTTCGCCTACAAAATATTTAGCTAACCAACTGAGAGAAAAATTCAATTTTAGAGGAAAGAAGATAGTAGTAATCCCCTTTGGAGTTGACCAGGAGTTATTTAAACCCCGCGATAAACTTGCAACAAGACACGAGTTAGGATTAAAAGATGATGCTTTCATCATTTTAAACATTTCAGCCCCAACTCCAAATAAAAACGTTGAGGGCGCTATAAGAATAGCCCATGAAGTAATCAAAGAAGAAAGAAATGTATACTTTATACGTATAGGCCGACTAACTCCTAGCCAAATAATAACAGCAAGTGCATTAAGGGACAAACTCATATACATACCTTCAGTTCCAGCTTCACAAATAGCTAAGTTCTATAATGCAGCTGATGTTCTTCTCTTACCATCTATTAAAGATGGCGCAAGTTTTACGTTATGGGAAGCCATTTCTAGTTGTCTTCCTATAGTCGCCACCGATTATGGTCCCGTACCAGAAGTAGTTGGTAATTGTGGCTTCACTTATAACCCTTTCGATATAGAGAAGTTCGTCGAGTCAATAATCCTTCTTAAAAATGATAAAGATCTGTACAGAGAGATTCAAAATAGAGAACTTGCTAGGCGTAAAGAAATTTCCCTTCAAAGCGAGGCTTTAAATACTTTAAGGTTATATGCGTGCGCAATACAAAGTTTATGATTTCTTAATTGAGCATGGTACAAGCTGTTAACCCCAAGTTTTTATATCTATGATGAAAGACTCCTATACCGACCCTGCATTCATACATGATACGTCGCGTTTTGGCTAGCTTAAATGATAAGAGAGTGCAAAGAGACATGATAGTGCAGGATCTTTTATATTCTTGCGTGTTGGATTGCATTAATAGTTTGTTATCGGAGTTATATAAGGGAAGATATTTATGGATTTCCACTAAGAGTTATTAAAAAGTGAAGATATGAAATTATTGATAATAAGTGAAGCAGGTCTCGTTGGTTCTGAAAACTGTAAGCTTTTTGCAGAAAAGGGATGGAAGGTTATCAGCGTTGACAACTATATGGAAGGAAAGCTGTTTGGTGCAAAAGGTAGTACAAAACAAACTATGATGGCATTCTTAAAAGACTATAATATCGAACACTATGAATTAGATATAAGGGATGAAAGTATAATTCCATTAATTAAGCGAGTAGATGCGGTAATACATTCAGGTACTCAACCTTCCCACTCTAAATCAATAAAAATCCCAATGGAAGATTTTCAAATAAATGCTTATGGAACACTATTTCTCATCGAAGCTTGGAGGAACCTAAATATGAATGCTGTTTTTGTCTTCTGCTCTACAAACAAGGTATACGGCGACACATTTATATTTCTCCTGCAAAAAATGGGAGAAAAGTTTCGAACCAGTCGATCCCTTTCTGTGAATGGATTTGATGAGACACTAAGGATGCATAGATGTATGTATACATCATTCCGCATTTCTAAGATTGCTGCGGGTTTGTATACGCAAGAGTATGCTCACTATATGGTCTAAAAACAGGAGTTTGGGATGGGTTGCATTACTGGTGGGGTAGCCAAATTTGAGAATTACGCAACTGGAAGCCATACTTTGTAAAGAAGGCTTTAACCGGAGAAAGGTTAACGACCTATGGCCATGAGGGATATCAGATTAGAGATGCAATTCATGCTGGAGATTTGGCAAAACTTTTCTACGAGTTTATAAAATATCCAAGACTGGGTGAAGTTTATAATGTTGGTGGTGGCAGAAAGAATTCTATCTCATTACTTGAAACCATAGACTTGATAGAAAAAATAACAGGCAAAAGAATAAAGTATGATTTGGGCCATTTAGAGAAGGAGATCATATTTGGTGGATTACTAATATTAGCAAAGCTAGGTCACATTATTCTAACTGGGATATTAGGATAGGTCTGGAGAAGATTTATAAAGAAATTTATTAATTCTTAACTGGAGAAGATCCTTATGAAAAATAACGAAGGGTTCGCTATTGTAGTTCCGACAAACAGAATGCTTAGCTCGTGGTTATCGTATACTGAAAATTTTAGAATATTTCACCACTCTCCTGATGAAGTTATTCTAATAGTAGTTGATGATTATAGTCCTTATGTGAATGAAAACACCAAAATTCTAGAAAAAGCAGGAGTACCATATGAGTATTGGACTATACCTATGCAAATTGATTTTTTTAAAAAGAGCTTTGGTTCTAATTGGGAGAAATATTGGGATATCATACCACATAGAACAGATGCATGTCGCTCATTTGGTTATATCATCGCAGCACTTAAAAATGTAGATGTAATAATTACTTATGATGATGATAATTGGGCATTAAGCTTGAGGGAAAATGATTTTGACTATCTTGGGGCACATGATGTTGTAAATTCCTATATTAAGGAAATTGAAGTTTCATCTACTAATGGTTGGTTTAATACAATATTTATGTTAATAACAGAACCACCAAATCGTATCTATGCCAGGGGATATCCTTATAGTAAGAGAGGAATAGATCAGTATTACTATAAGTCCTCGGAAGGTAATGTAATGCTTAATGTTGGACTTTGGACTGGGAATCCTGATGTTGATGCTATCACGGTGCTCAGCGAAGGTACCATGAATGGTCTTCCAATTACAAAAACTACAGGATTAAAAAGTCATAAAAGAGTTCTACTTTCAAAAGGTACGTTTGCGCCTATCAATACAGCAAATACTGCTTACTCAATAAGACTTCTTCCGATAATGTATGATACTTTTCAAGGTGCATATGTAGGTGAACTAAAGTTAGATCGATTCGGAGATATATGGTGTAACCTTTTTATAGAAAAAATCATGGCAAAAATTGGAGGTAGAATTTCAATAGGAATACCAATTGTAGAACATAGAAGAGAACCAAGAAACACTTTTGAAGATTTCATGAAAGAATTCTGGGGCATTATAGTATCTGAAAGATTATTTTATACTATAAATGAAATAGAAATAAATGCAAAATCATATACAGCCGCATATTTGGAACTTATATCTCAATTAGAAAAACGTTTGGATTTTCTTAGTTTTGATAAGGAAAGTTTACGAAAATACTTTAATAAATTATTAAGTTCAATGAGACTTTGGGTAGAAATACTTTCTTCTCTTTCTATTATATAAATCTTTTGGACAATGAACCAACTAAATTACTCAAACGGTTCATCAACTAAGTAAGGGGTAACTTGGTCTGAAAATGATGAAACATACTGAAATTTTCAGCATTAATTAGTGAATTTCCTCAAGCACTCTTCCCTCTAATTATAAATTAGCTATAGCGTGGAGATTAAGATATGGGTATAAATTCTGTAATCCTTGGTATTCTCAAAGTTTATAGCCCTCCATCAATTCCTATCTATATGGTAGACTGGCTTGGTTTTCATAATAATTTTCTTTATCGCTTGTTTAATAAATATAATAAAGTAAGGAGATTGCGTATACTTGTGTTACGTGATGGTACACGTTTCTTAACACGTCTCTTCTCATATGACCGCACTATCATTGATGAAATATTTATACATAAGGCTTACACTCCTAATAATTTCAGTATAAAAAAAGGAGATGTGTGGTAGACTTAGGTGCTCACATAGGTGTATTCACCATATTCGCTTCAAAAAGCGGTGCGTTTGTATATAGCTACGAACCTGAACCCACAAACTTCATTATGAACGTAAAATTAAACAACTTAAATTCAAAAGTTAAAACGTTCCAAATGGCTGTTGCAGATAAGAAAGGCAACTTTCCGCTTCATGTTAGTGAACTAGGTATTGCCTCATTGGTAGGTAGAAATGCAGGAAGCGTTTTTGTCGAAGCTATTTCCCTTGAAGATATACTCGTTGAAAACAAACTGCCGAAAATAGATTTCCTAAAGGTAGATGTAGAAGGTGCCGAATGGAGTATCTTCAGTACTACGAAGAAGAGCGTCTTAACTAAAATAAGGAAGATAGCAATGGAATGCCACTCGGTAAAAGATGCTGCGCGGCTTAAAAGGCTCCTAGAAGAGGCCGATTTCTCAGTTCAAGTTGCACCAGGCGGTCATCCAACTTTGGTGTATATTTATGCGGAAAATTATTCTTTATAACAAACGACTGAAAGACCTATTGTTAGACATATTTTTAGGAATAATACTTCCTTTATTTTCAGTACTTGCTTTATATTTACCTTTAATACTTGAGAATGGTATTCCTTTTTATGGAGATGAGACCTATTATACTGTCGGCTCAAGTTCTTTTTATTCGAGTTTTCAGTACTCTTTGTTTCCTATAGGAACTATTCCACTTACCCTATTCTCTTATAGCATTCCTTTTCAAATATTTGCTGGAGTTCTGGGCGCAGAGCTTGGTGTAAAACTATTCATCTTAATCATGAATTCATTACCTGGCATACTTACTTATTTCGCTATAAAGATCTTGATGAACGAGTTTTTCAAAATATCAAAGAAGAATCTTGTTCGAATTTCTGCGTTTGTTGGAAGTTTGTTTTATATGCTGGCTTTTAGTAGCGGAATAACCGATCCGGGAGGTGCATTTGGCTGGCCGTACATAACTTTCCCGATATCATTTGTTCTTTTAGTTCGATTCCTAAAAACAGGGGATCTCAGAATGTTACTTCTTTTTGGGGCACTCTCTATTATAGGTAATACTCAACCTACATGGTTTTACTTAATACTGGTATTCTCTTTTGTGTATATCGTCATACAGCTGAGTACATCAGCTAAGAGATTTGTACCGATGAGGAGGTTGTTTATTGTAATAATAGCAGTTATAGTGGTCAATGCCTTTTGGATAATGCCGCTCGTAACAGGATACCTATTAGGCGCTTCTGGGATGTTTCAATCTTATACAACAAATAAACTTATAAACTTTGGGAGCCTTTTGTTTTTAAGTCACTGGAACCTCTTAGATGTGATCATGTTAGGTGAACATTCATATTACTTCTTCTGGCCCCATCCGCAGAACTACGGCCCTTTGAACGCAATAATACCTATTTTGGCTGGGAGTTCGCTACTAGCTTTTCGCAAGAATAAGCTTGTCCTGTTTATGGGGATTACCCTTGTTATCGGTATTTTCTTAACCAAAGGAGCTAATGAGCCTGCCGGATATCTTTACTATTTAATTGCAAAGAGTCTGCCTTATGGTGCGGGAGCCATTCTGAGAAATCCAACAGAATTCGTGGCTCTAGTTAATTTCTCTTATGCCTTCTTAATCAGCTTAGCTATAACCAAACTCAATGAGAAGTTGGCATATTTCGAAAATCATATGAAATTTGATGTAGCAATAAATAGAAATGTGGCTAAATCTGCTTCAAAAGGTTATCTCAAATTTCTAATGATTTCAAAAGCTAAGAAGTACGTAATCACAACTGGACTTATATTACTTGTGCTTACGCCTGTGGTATATGGTACATTATTGGACTTGCAGGGTTACACATGGCCTAGATACAAGCCTACGTATATACCTGAAATCTACAATGAAATAAACTCTTGGCTTTCTATGCAGCCAGGTAACTTCAAAGTTATGTGGATCCCTAGTGGTGGGGCATACATTTGGAAGCCATTTATCTTAACAGCTTTTCCTGATCTTTATTCGTCAAAACCTGCAGTCAGCTTTACCGATATTTATCCTGACCCCTTAAATTCAACGAATTACATTGGAATGTTGCTTAAGGTACTGGGTGTAAAGTATGTTATCTATCATGGAGATTCAATTAGCTACCCCAATGAAGAGATCCTGCAAGAATTAATGAAGCAAAAGGATTTAAAAATAGCCTACCAAATTAATTACACCTTTTTGCCTGAGGATAATTCTAAATCCCCATTACCAATGGAACAATCAGGTTTTCTATTCTCTCAATCCCCCTTTAAGCTCATCACACCTCAATTTCTTCCCAGAGGAAATGAAATTGATGTGATTATTCAATATACTATACCTCAGAGTGTTGTAGAAGAAGGGTTTAAAGGAAAGTTCTGGGATGGGTTCAACATAATGTTGCAAGGCTTTACAGCTGGTACTGTGGATCTAGATAATAGGGTTTTCTGGGCAACGGTCATCAAGCAGAAAATGTTGAATGACACACTAGGATATGCTGTGTTTAATGTAAGTGTGCCTTACACGTATCCTTATACTGCGATAGATATTTACGCAAACTTTTACGATGGAGGCTTCAGACCCTTAACTCCGTCATACTTTATCGCTAGGCTTCTAGTCTATCCAAGAAATATAACGGTTCCTTTCATTGTCTTTGAAAATGAAGAATACGTCGGGCCGATTTATACTATCAATCCAACTTTAATCCAAATAGGTGAAAATGAAGAGTTTAATAATTCTTTACGAGTATCCAATACCTGGAGTGCAGATTTGTTGAACTATACTCAGATAAGCCCCGTTGAGTGGAAGGCAGTAATTAATGCCTCAAGCCCCTTCATCCTTGTCTTCACAGAGCCCTATGATAGGTTATGGAGAGCCTATGTAAATGGCAAGGAAATTGAGCCGATACCCTTATATGGTTTGGTTAACGGTTTCTATGTAAATCAAACTGGGATTGTACATATAAAGATTTATTATACTTTACAGACATACTTTAATATAGGTTTATTTATTTCAGGAATAAGCTTCATAATTCTAATATTTTTATTCATTTATCAGGCTAAGCGCAAATCCTATTCTAAAGATCTAAGATAAAGATAACTTTATGAAGGGCTGTTTGTTAAGTTAATGAATTTACAGACAATGTGACATCTTTTGTTTGCCTAGTAAAGGAGATCTATAAGTTTGGCATTAAGATTATGGAGGATGGACAATATACCATAGCAGTATTAGAAGCAATGGCTTCCGGTTTACCGTTAGTCGTTAGTGATTCT
>Ga0105117_1000431_pt1 | contig 10647 bp, 9 predicted proteins | sample OSP_15_2_FD_79144 | JGI IMG/M metagenome (GOLD analysis project Ga0105117, IMG submission 79144) | Extremophilic microbial mat communities from Yellowstone National Park, USA - OSPB_Slides-mat_host_7_15 | ecosystem: Environmental > Aquatic > Thermal springs > Hot (42-90C) > Microbial mats ... | reverse complement strand
CGTACATCTCATGGGTTAAGGTCTATTATCTTGCATCGTTTTAGGTGTATCATTTTATTCTCCCTAACAATCTATACAGCTTTTCTTCTTCCCTTTCCATTGGATGTTCAAGATTCATTTTGTAGAGATTTTTATAGTGTATCAACCCGCTCTTTTGCTCAAGCGTCCACTCTTTCGCAAACGTGCCATCGAGTATTTCTAAAGCCATTTTTTTAATTAGTTGCTTTACTTTTTCGTTCGCAAAAAGACGTCCCCTACTCAATTGACCATACTGGCTTGTGTGGGAGTGATTCTTTAGTTGTTTGAAAAGACCTTGTTGCTTCATTGATTCGGCTATTTCGGCTAATTCTCCTGAGCCATAAAGCTCAAGTATGATCGCTTCAGGAGAAGCTCCTAGCTCTGTTGCAACTTCGTAGTACAACCTAAACATGTACAAAATTGCACCAGCCCATGTGTGCTCAGTCAACAAGTCGAGCAATGTCTCTTCTTTAAAGCTGGACCTTACCGCAACCCCTCCAGGTTTTAAAGCGCCAATAGCGTCTGTCAGAGCAAGAAGCTTTTCTTCTGCTTGACCGGTATAGTCTTTACCCACTGCTATAAGCACAGGAAAACCCTTTCCTTTAAGGAAGAGATCTCTAATACCAAAGCCTATCATTCTTGGCGCTACTAGTAGTACGTCCACATAGCTTGGCACTGTTATCAAATCATAAAAATAGTTATAGCCAGACGCAAACACTATTGCAGAACCTTGCTTGAGATTATCAGCTATTTTATGCGAAAAGACTTCAGGTTGCACTTCATCAGGTATTAGCATAAAAACTATCTCAGAATTCTTTACAGCCTCATCTATTTCGTAAACTCGAAAACCTTCTTTTTCAGCGGTTTTTCTGTACTCGTCAGGTGGATTGCCTATTATCACATTAACACCATTGTCCCTCATATTTAGCGCCTGTGATCTTCCTTGATTTCCGTAACCGATCACTGCTATTGTCTTTCCTTCAATTGATCTCCAATATCTTTCCTTATCGTCGAGTTTCGTTATCAACCTTTCGAAAGACATCGAAGAAAGATAAAGCTCACTTGTATTTATTCTAATAGGATAATCCATTAGATGTATGTGAACCAACTCCGACTTGAAGTCGGAGGCGGGAGAATTATTACACCGCAGATTGTTACTACCAAGTAATAGCGTTTTAAATTCGTAAGGAGCAATCATTTATTGCATAAACGGAATCATGGTTCGGTTGCAAACCCTTAGGTGGGTTGCGATCGATGCGTATACTGGTCTATCGATTTGGTGTTTCACAAGAACTATGGAAAACTCAGGTTTGTTCGTAGACTCAGAGGGCGTTTTGTGATCTGGTTATCTTAGTGAATAAGGGTTTTATGGTGTCATGATGGTTTGATTCGGGGTTCAAAAACATGTTAGCGTTTGAACTATGTTGGGTCGTACGTGTAAATGAAAAGGAGTTTTCGCAAAACTCAGACTTTTTTAGAGCCATGTACCAGTGGATCGAGTGTGACACGCCTGAATCGCTTATACGGACGCAATCGCAAATCGCAGGAAGACTTAAAGAGTTTTCAAAAACCCAAGAATCGTTACAAGCGCCCTTATTCGGTTTGCCCTTAATCAGGCTCGCTCAACTCGAGTTAAGGTGTCAGATAGTTATCAAAGGCTTACATCGACAACACCGCTTAGTAAGCTTGGTTCCAGGTGTTAGCTTTCAACGAGTCATACCACTGCTTTAAATGCTACTCTCATCGAGGTGCAGCGTGATTCCTAAAGATCGAAGTTTTAGACTTCTTAAAACAAGTTATTAGAAAACAACCCTTTCCATAAATGCTCAAAATTCCTAAAGCTTTAATCACTCAAGTAGTGTTGTGGTTTGTGTTTTTCGATCACTCTAGCTTCGTTGAAACTCGCGTGAATCTTCCGTATGTGAACACGGGTTTGAAATCGTACATGATTTGTAAACCAAACTCCGCGGCAAAGGTTGGATTTCATCTACCTCGAAAAATGGGAGGATTTTGGGTTCCACCGCTCAGATTTTTAGAGTGCTACTACTTGGCGTACAAAGGAACAAAACTACGCGCTTTGTCTCTTACCATAAAAAAGGAAAGCGTCTTAAAAAAGTTCGAGCTTTCGGGTAAAACAGTTGAGCTAGAGGAGCTCGTTTGTTTGAAAAAGGGTTGTTTAGCTCTAAGAATAAAAGGAGCGCAAGGTTTGAAGCTTGTGTTTGTGGTGGACGACACCCCTGTTTGGTTTTCGAAAAGAAGTGCTGACAAGCTCAAGCTTTCACTCGAAAAAGGCTTTCCCGCATTCAAAGAAGAAAAACACGAGGGGCTGATTGTGTTTCAAACAAAGCCAAGGCTTCCTTGGAAGGTAAGGCAAAACCGAGTGGAGTTTTCTCTTTCAAAACAAAGCGTGGTTTACGTTTGCGCTTCACCTTTTGGCAAAAAAACTGTAGAAAAAGAGTTACGAGGTTTGAGCTTTGAAAAAGAGCTCAAACTTAAGCGTAAATTCTTTGACAGGCGCTACCTTAAGCTTGAACCAAAAGAGCTCGGAAACCTTGTTGAATGGCTCAAAACCAACCTGCTATGGTGCGTTCATCGCCAAGAAGGAATCGGAGATGGTGTTGTCGCGGGTTTTCCAGACTATCCTTGGTACTTTGGTGTAGACACAGCGTTTTCAATACCAGGACTACTTTTTGCGGGTTTTTTCGAAGAAGCTTTGAGATCGTTTGAGCTTCTTTACAGGTTTGCAAGCAAAAACGCTTGGAGGGTTCCACACGAAATCGTGACAAACGGTAGGATTTACAACTACGGTGATTTAGAAGAAACGCCACTTCTTGTTTGCTCTCTTTGGGACATCTACACGTTTACGGGTGATGAACGCTTCTTAAAAGAGCACTTAGAAGGCGCAACCAAAATGATGTTCGAGCACTTTTCAAAAGATTCTCTTGTTCCAGAAGGCGCGGGGGTTATGGAAGACGAGCAGAGGTTTAGCGGAACAAAAATAGACGTCGCATGCTTTGGCGCGCTCGCTTATCGCGCGCTTTCTAAAATTCACTCGCTTTTTGGGGATAGCGCAACTTCAAAGGAGTGCGAAAAAAGAAGTGAGCAAATCCAAAACCTTGTTAACTCACACTTTTGGGATGCGCAAAAAGAGTTTTACGCGGACACTTTGAAAGAAGGTGAAAGAATAACAAACTGGTTTTGGGTTTCCGTGCTTCCTTTGTTTACAAAGATTGCGCCAAAAGATATAGCAAACAAGGTCGCAAAAACCGCGCTTCGAAAGATGTGGAGTCATGGGTTAAAGGTTGAAAAACGTAAAAAAACTGTGATGCCAGTTGCCACCTCTCTTTTTTCCATTGGTTGCTTTAACTATTCGCTAAACGAGCTTGGGTGGATGGGTGTTTTGGTCAACCTTGATAGTTTTTCGAGCTTTTCACCAGCGTGTTTTCCCGAAATCTCAAACTCTAAGAGAGGTTGCTTTTTACAGCTTTGGTCTGCCGCAACCACCCTTCAAGCGTTGTGCCACGGCCTACTTGGGCTTGAAATTGACCAAACCCAGAAAAAGATAGCACTTCGCCCTTGGCTACCTCAACCGTTTGAAAGAGTAAAATTTGGAAACATGAGGATTGGGCGTGACTTGATACAGCTCACTTTAACGAAAAGCGGTGTGATTTTTCGTTCAAAACGTGGGATTTACTCAATCCGCGAAAGCTTTTAAGCTTGAGCGCACCTCTTTTTCACAGGATGAGCGAGCAAGACGGCGAGCTACAAGAGGCTTTGATGTCACTTGGGTTATCGAGAAAAGAAGCCTCTGTTCTTTCTTACTTGCTTCTTCGTGGTAGCGCAACCGCAAAGGAAATAATGGCCGAGCTTTCAATTCACCAGCCACAGCTTTACGACGTGATTTCATCGCTAGAGCGCAAGGGTTTTTTGTATGTGCAACAAAGCAAACCAAAGGTGTACATAGCCGAAAGGCCTTCGGTGATTCTCGAAAGACTCGAAAGGGAGTACACAAAAAAGAAGAGTTCAATAATTTCGGCGATCGTGAAAAGCTCTACAAATGAGCTTGCAAGGCGAAACCTGATATGGGTCACAAGAGGCTTGGACAACGTGGTCAACAACTCAATTTCGTTAATTCAAGAAGCGAAAAACGAGCTTTACATAGAGGCACCACCACACATCTTGAGAAAGCTTGTTAAGTCGATAAAAGTGGCGTGCTCAAAAGGCGTAAAGACGTATGTGTTGCTTTACCCTTCTTTGGAGCAGGATCTTTTGAGCGAGCTTGTGAGCGCTGGAATAGTTGAGCTCAAGACCAACGCGCTCGGACAGTTTTATTTGGTCGTGCCCGATGCCGAGCAAAGCGTTCTAATGCCGAGAATGATGAGTTTGGAAGAAGGAAACAACGCTTACGGCTATGTGTTTAAGGACAAGCTGATGTCGCTCTTCTTTATACACTACTTCTTTGATGCTTGGAAATCTTCGGAAACCGCGTTTAGAAAGCTCTTACGCGAAAGCGACTACCCGATGAGCTTTTATTCTCAAAGGTTTGCGGTGTGGGAAATCCTAAAAGCGCAGGAAGCGGGTCTAAAGCCAAAGGTCACGGTTTCTGGGTACACGCTAAAACAAAAAACGCAAATCACGCTGAGCGGTTTTCCTTTTAACGTAAGGGTCACAAGCGATGTGATAAACTTCGAGCTACAAGACTTGGCGAGCGGAAAAAGGTATCTGATAGGTGGGGACAACGCAATTCTTGAGGACATTTCCGCAGAAAAAATAGTGATCGAGCTGGCTTAACAAGAAGGAGCGCGATGAATTCTTGAAGCTTGCGGTTTTTATACCGTAGCGTTTAACTACCGGGGTGGTAGTTAACTACCTGGGTGGTAGTAATGCTGTTTTCCCCTGAGCCGAAAACCAGTAGAAAAGACCTGTTCGACAGGGAAAAGGAGCTTGACACGCTTGACAAATTAATTAACACAAACAAAATCATCCTTGTTACAGGTATTAGAAGGGTGGGCAAAACATCGCTCATCAACGTTTACCTTCACGAATTTGTAAAGAAAAACTTCGCGCTGGTTGATGTGAGAACCTCTGGCAACTCATTCAGGGAAATCTACGACACCTTTTCGAGTGTGCTCACAAAACTCAACCGATGGACTGAATTAAGAAGTGTTCTTCGAGGTATTAGGGGGGTGAGCGTGTTTGGTTCGGGCGTGTCGCTAAGCTGGGGGAAGGAGACAAGAGCAAACCTAGGAGAAGTTTTCGATAGAATTGACTCACTTGGTAACCAAACTGTTATTGCGCTTGACGAAGCGCAGAGGCTACGTGGTAGTGTGGGCCAAGTAGTGCTCGACATCCTCGCGCACTGCTACGACTACTGCGAAAACATAAGGTTTGTGATAACAGGCTCGGAAGTGGGGCTACTCGAAGATTTCTTAAAGCTTGAAGATCCAAACTCGCCGCTATTCGGGCGGCACATTCCTGAACTTAGGCTAGAAGGCTTTAACCGCAAGCACTCTGTAAGCTTTTTGAGCAATGGTTTTGAAGAAGTGGGGTTGGCGTATAAAGAAGAGGTTTTGGAGAAAGCGGTCGAGTATCTTGACGGAATAGCAGGATGGCTCAACGAGTTCGGGCTGAGGTGCATTGAAAAAAGGGTGGTATCAGAAGACGTCGCGCGTGAAGTTTTCGAGCTTGCGGCAAAGCTTGAGCTGGACGAAGTCACGAAGTTCTCGAAGAACTATCCTCTGCTTCTTGAAGCGCTTGGTAGAGGAATGAACAGGTGGAGCCAGATAAAGAGGTATCTTGAACAAAGGCTAGAAAGAACACTCAACGACTCAGAGCTCAATAGGTATCTTACAAATCTCATAAAACGTGGCTTCGTAGAAAAGAAGAACGAGGAGTACACGATACTCAACCCAATACTCGCAAAACACTTTGGCCAATTGAGAGTTTTGTGACACAAAAGCTCCTAATTTAAGACTATGTGTTAAACCGTGACGCTTGTAACAGCTTAAGCGAAGCTTCCGTGGTTCGTAGATTATCCAGGTGCTTTTTAATCAGGAAATTTGGCATTTTTGTTAAACTCAAGCGCAACTTCCTTAAGTGTCGAAAACTTGGCGCTCGTGTTACGCTTGACGTAATTCAAGAACTCTTCGAGCCTTTTTAAGCCCTGGGGTCTACCGCTTGCCTCTGGATGAATCGTGATCGTCAAAACTCCAGTTCCTTCTTTTTCTACAAGGTAATCAAAATGCTCTTTCCACAGCGTGTAAACCACGTCGGCGCTAACCCAGCCATAGCCTGGTAGTAAGTGTCTTGCGAAAAGTTGTGGTGTTAGGTCTTCAAGATACCAGCTCGGCGGAATTTCAAGAAGTTTGCTTGGTTTTCCAAAAACAAAGGGCTTCATCCACTCATCTGGGTCTTTTGAGTAGTCCACTTCGGCCCATTCATCACCAATCCTTAAAAAGTAGGGGTGAAACTCTTCTTCCATAAGCGAGCTATCGTACACGTAGCCAAGTTCAAGTAAGATTTTTATCGTGTTTTTGCTGTGCTCCCACCAAGGCGTTCTGTAACCCATCGGCTTTTTCCCAGAAATTTTCTGTATTACGCGTGTCGCTCTCTCCACAACCTTTCGCTCCTTTTTCTCGTCTAGCATCGCTGGATTTTCGTGCGAATAGCCGTGTGGGCAAACTTCGTGTCCGTTTTCCAAAACCCTTTTCACTTCTTCAGGAAAACTTTCTGCGGTGTGACCTGGAAAGAACCATGTTGCTTTTACACCCTGTTCTTCAAAAAGCCTTAAGATCCTTGGCAGTCCAACCCTTACCGAAAAGATCCCTCTTGAAATGTCGCCAACCGATGTGCTTCCGTGATACATCGCAAGCCAGCTTGCAACCGAGTCTACATCTACAGTTAAACAAACTGTTATTTGCTCCATGTCACAAAAGTTTCAAAGGTCACTTATAAATCGCTTTTTTACAAGGCTCTACTTGTAGCACTCCGAAACCCGCGGTTCTTCCACTGCCAACGTTGAACAGCACCCCCCAAGCTAGTAGCAGACAAAGCGTGCTTCTTTCGTTTTGCTCAAGCTCCTTCCAGCGAACTTTCACCCAACCAGTAAAACCCGGATAAAGCTTTTTACCGTCTCTCACAATTTCGGATTTCACTTGCACACCAGTAAAACCGAGCTTTCTTCTTAGGTTGAAAACGTGTTTTCGCGGAATTGATGCGTAGCGCGCGATATACATATCGTTTTCTGCGTTCATAAACATGAGTAGCAAATTGGGTAAAATCACCTTAAAATTCGATTTGGTGGAAAAGTAAGTGGGCGTTTTGAACCTTAAGTCTAAAGAGTCCGCGCTTTCAAGCTCTTGTTCGAGCGTTTGCGAAAGCGTGCGTGGTTCTAGCTCCTTTACGCTCAGCGATTCAATCAAAAATTCCGCGCTACCAATCATAAGCTGTTTTTTTGTAGCCTTCAACAAGCTTTCAAGCGTGCTTCTTGCGACTTCACTCAACTTGAAGTTCACTTCAAACCAGGCTTTTTGCTTTGACGCGCTGTACTCTAGCGGTTTTAGCGAGTAAAACGACCTCATCCTTTTTGTCGCGTCGTACCCACCGTGTAAAAGGGTGGATAGCGCAGGATCAGCCTCTTTGACCAATTGTAGGAACGATGCGCGTGTAACAAAACCAGTAAAGCCAGATGGAGCTTCGCCGCCTACCTGTTCGAGGTTAAAGCGAATGGAAATCATAAGCGCTACCTTAAAACGGTTACACAAACAAATCGCGTAAGTCATAAAAAAGCTTTCTATTTTAAGTAAGCGGAGTGCGTTCCCTTCACATACCTTGAAATGTAAGGATACTCTTTCACCCTTCCAAGCGCCAAATCTGCGGCGTATCTACCCATTGCGGGCGCAAGGCTCCAACCGAGCCTAAAGCCTCCCGTGACCACCACGACGTTTTGCTTTCTTCCTATTATGGGTAAACCGTCTGGTGAGCAAGGTCTAAAGCCCACCTTTGAGTCTATGAGCTTGAGCTCGCCTAGAAACCCTTTTGCGTAATCTAGTTGCGAATCTTCGCTTGTTGGTGAAAAATCAAACCCAAGACCCGAGGTGATTTTTGTCCAATCATCAAAACTAACGAGCGCAAGAGAGCGCTCGTACACTATAACTGGCGTGTCAAGTTTTTTGGGCGAAGAAACCCTGTGTCCCACGCCTTTTACCGCGGTTACTGGAACACCAAGCTTTCTACACTCAACGCCCATTGCGGCGACAACCACTTCAGGTTTGAGCGTCCTACCAGAAACTTGGATAGAACCGTCTAGCTCAACGCGCTCAGCCTTTGCCTTAAGTATTTCGACGTTTGAAAGTTCTTTGGCCATTCTTTGAACAAAAAGCTCGGTGCAAACCGAGCCAACTTCTTTAAAAAATATCCCTCCTGCGTAACCTTCTTTTTCAACAACTTCGTATTGCGTTCCGCGCTTTTTGTGTTCGCTCAACGCCTCTTCAAAGCTGTTTTTTTCTTCGTAAAGTTCTAGCAACCCCTTTTCTTGGTAGCTCCACTCACGGTCTTCCTGAGCGAGCCTTCTATATTCACACAAAGAAAACTGAGACATTGAGCGTAGCATTTCAAAGAGGCTTGGGTCTTCGCTTTTCGGAGAAGCCAAAGCCCTTAAGTAACAAAGCGCCCAGTTACCATCAACGCTTTTTATCGTAAGAACTCCTCTTTTTGCGAACTGAAGTGCATCGCGTAAGTAGCTAATGGTGTTTATCTGGTAAACCGTTTGCGGTTCGATCAAACCCGCTGCGTGCACAGAGCCTGCACCAAGTTCTTCCTTTTCTACGAGCATTACCGAGGCGCCTTCTTTGGCTAGATAGTAAGCGGTAAAAAGCCCTGCGACTCCCCCACCCAAAACAACTATTTGTTTCAACTTGCTTGAGAAATGCGCAAGTGGTATTTGAGACTAAAAAATTTAACTCGCTAAAAACAAATGAGTTTGTGCAGTACAAAAGAGTTGGGTTAACTGGTTTAAAGGTGTCGAGGCTAACACTAGGCACGAACAACTTTGGTGGTCAAGTGGATCGAGAAACCTCAATTTCTATTATTAAAAAAGCGTTCGATTTGGGAGTAAACACGATAGACACCGCAAACGTTTACACGGGTGGAAAATCCGAAGAAATCATTGGTAGCGCGATAAACGGCAATCGTGATGAATTCGTGGTCTGCACAAAAGTGGGCATGCCAGCAGGAATTGTTCCAAACGCCACAGGACTTTCAAGAAAACACATCGTGTGGCAAATCGAACAAAGCCTAAAGAGGCTCAACACAAAGTACGTGGACATTTACTATATGCACAGGTTTGACGAAGAAACACCACTTGAAGAAACGCTGAAAACGCTCGACTACTTGATAAAGCAAGGAAAGGTGCTTTACGTTGCGTGCTCAAACTTCACGCTTGAACAGCTAAAGCGCGCGCAACAAGTGTGCGAAAACCTCTCGCTTGAGCAAATCGTCGCAGTTCAACCTCCTTACAACCTGCTTCAAAGGGACGCAGAAAGGGAGCTCTTTCCGTATTGCCAAGAAAAAAAGCTTGGAGTTTTCACTTACAGTCCATTAATGGGAGGCTTTCTCACTGGTAAGTACTCCGAAAACGCGCCTCCGCCACTAGGTAGCAGAGCCGCCACAAATCCGCGCTACGCCGAAAGGCTCAAAAGCGCAAATTTTGTGGCGCTTAACAAACTAAAGGCGATCGCGCAGGAAGTGGGAGTTCCGCTTTCGAAACTCGCTCTGTCATGGATACTCAAAAATCCAGTGGTCACTTCTGTGATCGTGGGCGCGTCCAAACCCGAACAGGTGGAGCAAAACGCAGAAGTTGTGGACTACAAGCTTGACGACGCGCTCTACCAAAGGCTAAGCGAGTTGTGATGCCAAAAGAGCGTGCGAAAATTGAGCGCAACTTAAAGAGCACACCGCTATTAATCGCTAAGAGCTTTGAAAAATGAGCGAATCGTAAAGCCCGAACCTTAAAAATTTGAAATTTGCTGGTATCTCGCTTGTTGAGAATTATAGTACGTGAAGCTCCAGCTCGGTGGTGCGTCGAGCGTGAACGGTAGCATATAGCTTGCGGGTAGAGATATCCTTTGACCCGTAATGGTTACTATCTGCATTTGTTGAAGTTCAGCGTTAACCCTGTACTGAGTAATCGGGTATAGGTTGCAACACGGCTGAAACTCCAATTGCGTATACGCACCGTAGAATGGCGTTCCGTTGTAAGGAATGCTTGCGGTATAAGTTGCCGTTGTCAGCAGTTTCAGATTATAAGGGTTTATATCGGTTTATGAAATATATCTGTGTGTGAGCGGGTGTGCGCTCATAAAGGGTCACAGGGTGTTCAGTGTGCTGAGAAGCTATTCGCTAAAGCATGAGCGCGGTGAGGAGCTCTTACCACTGCTTCTAGCGTACAGGGACGCTGTGAACCGCGTGCTCGAAGAGCTTTGGAACAGCATAGAGTGGAAAAAAAAGGAAGATACCAGGGAAGAAGCAGTATAGGCTCCTAAGTACAAGGTGGACATGCACAGCGGGAAGTACAGGAGGCGACTTAGAGATAGCCTCCTTGAGGATTGGGACTACGCCGCGCACTGGGTT
>Ga0105117_1000416_pt1 | contig 10821 bp, 9 predicted proteins | sample OSP_15_2_FD_79144 | JGI IMG/M metagenome (GOLD analysis project Ga0105117, IMG submission 79144) | Extremophilic microbial mat communities from Yellowstone National Park, USA - OSPB_Slides-mat_host_7_15 | ecosystem: Environmental > Aquatic > Thermal springs > Hot (42-90C) > Microbial mats ... | reverse complement strand
GTAGATAGTAATAATTTTAACCTTATTCAAAATTTTTATTATAAATCAGAGAGTTTAGATGATACAACTTTAAGGAAATTTTAACCAAATTTCAAATGAATGAAATTGTTGTCCACACTCATCAGGTGAGTCCTTAACTCTTTCTATTCTACCAAAATCTTTATCTATCTTCTTCTCGCTTCCATCCTTTCCTAAAATAACTAACTTATCTGAGTCATCTACAGCTATTACGTCCCCGTTAGGTAATAATTGTATTTGCCTATACCTAACACCCTGTTTACTTCCTAATTGTACTGCAGGTCCTTCCCAAGGTCTCATTAAAAATATCTTACCTCTACTAACTAGACTTATGTAATTTCCGTTTACTACGGCTTCGGTCATGTATTCAGTAACATTGACAAACTTAGGCTGTCTTTTCTTCCTATCAGTGGGCAGATCTATTTCTAACTTAATTAGCTGCTCAGATTTAGGATCATATAAATAAATATCTCCACCGTTTTGAAAAACTATTCTATTCCCGTCAGAGCTAGCATTTCTGCAATAATATTCCGTGAAGTTTGTATGCTTCCTAAGATCCTTACCATCTAAGTTAACTGAATACAAGTTAGCTATACCCTCATGATCAGATAAGAAGTAAACCCTATCATTAACTATCATAGGCCAACTAACTATACCGTCTAGACTAATGAATTTAGTAAAAGTCTTTCCGTTATTATAAGAGATCCATAACTCTCCCTTAGTACCTCCCTTGTATCCCTTCCAGAAAGGTAAATCTTGATAACCTCTAGCCAAAACTATTATATCATCCCTTATAGCTACATTAGATACAATCCCGAATGGTAATTTCTCAAAGTTTCCGTCGTTTATATTAACTTTGTAAGCCTCAGTCCACTGTACGAAAGGAGTGTGAAAATTAGTTATAACTATTATTTCGTCTTCGGAAATCCACCCAGCTACTCTACTATTATTGGTACCGAAAAAGGTAACCCTTTTGCTTTCTCCATCACCTGTTACGTAAATATCACCTCCACTTTTTCCACTCTTAAGCCATATAACTGTAAAAGCAACTCTCTTACCATCTAAACTAATCTTAGGTCTAATTGAAACTCCAATCCCACTAGTTAACCTAATTGGCTTATTTTGGCTTAAATCCATTATCCATATATCGTCATCAGATGTGAAGGCTACGGTATTACCTCTGATATCGGGGAACATGTAATAGCCTTTCATATATTAAAATACTCGAAAAGGGTATATAACAGTGTTTTTAAGAAGATTCGTGTTGTGCATACTACCTAAATTTTTTATTAAATAATTGAAATATAAAGTTAAGATAATTTTAGAAATAAACAATATTTAATTCTTTTGCACAATATGAAGTAGTGCATTAGCATCCATACTCAAAAAACTTAAAATCTAGTAATTTAATTTATTATCATGAGTTATCCAGAAGGTAATATATTGGTTACTACAGCGGAAACAATACCGGGTTATACTATAGTGGAAGTTTTAGGGGTGGTGGTAGGGATAACTGTTAGGTCTAGGGGTTTGGGAGGGAATTTGATGGCTGCATTAAGGAGTATAGTTGGTGGAGAGATTAAGGAGTTTGTCGAAATGGCAGAACAAGCTAGAATGCAAGCTTTAATGAGAATGATAAATAGGGCTAAGGAATTGGGTGCAAATGCTGTAATTAATATTAGGTTTGACTCAAATGAGTTAAACCAATCAATGGATGAGATAATAGCTTACGGAACAGCAGTTAGGGTAGTCAAAAATTCGTGATAATTTCATTTCTGATATTTCCATTATTATTTTTCTTATTTCCTTAAGAATGAAATTAATTTTAAATAATGTTTTGTAGGTTATTTTAATTTTTATTAAAACTAACATTAAACTTATTTTTAATCTAACGTTTTAAGAAAAATAAATGAGTTTAATATCTAAGAAAATGAAGAATTCTACAAGAGTAGAAGATTCGTTTAAATTTGTTGAGTTAAATACATCATATATGAGACCTTATGTGATAATTTATAGTACAATTACAATTGACGGAAGATTAGCCTCTAAGACGGGATATAGCGAGCTTAGTTGTCCTTATGATAAGCAAAGACAGCATGAGTTAAGGGCTGAAGTAGATGCAGTAATGGTAGGTGCAAATACAGTTAGAATAGACAACCCTTCACTTACAATAAAATACTCAAAAAGAAGGGGCGATAAAATAAGGGTAGTAGTTACTACCAGCCTAAATTTGGACCCCTCATATAAAATATTCAATACACCTCCCCCGACAATAATATATACATTAGATGACAGTAAAATGGACAAATTTAAGGACAAAGGAGTGATAATTAGGAAATTTAGGAAATTAAACGAAATACTTGAAGACCTTTACGCTAACTTTAATGTTAAAAAGCTCATGATAGAAGGAGGAGGACATTTAATATGGAACTTCATAAAGGAGGGTTTATTCGACGAAATAAGGGTTACTATTTCACCTAGAATCTTCGGAAATGGGGTTAATTTTGCAGATGGAGAGGGATTTAACGGTGAGGATTCCCCTAAGTTGAGGCTAATTGACGCAAAATTGTGTGAGTGCGGGAATGAAATCCATTTAATTTATAATAAGAAGTAGTATCTCTAAGAAGATTACCTGCTAAGAGTTATAACTTTCCGTTAGCTCAGCTACTTCCTTAGACGTAGGTCTTTTAACTGGATCTGGATTAAGCATCATTTTTATCACGTCCTCAAGTCCAGAGTTTCTCAGTTTAGATGATATTTAAGTTAAATCACATTCTACGTAGCTTTTTCCCTTTTAAACATTTATCTTAACATTTTGAAGATTAACTAATTCAAGATTTTAATGATAATTTAATTAATAATAATTTATAATATTTACAAAAAAAGAATTTTAATAAAATCAGCAGAAAAATAATTTAGATAATAACAGTACAGAGTAATTAATTTTTTATTGTAAATTTTCTTTATTAAATATAGTAATTGCTAAGTTTTATTACTTTTTCTTCCGCGAATTTCTTAATATCATCTTCACTATACCCTAAGTTAAGCAGAATCTCCCTAGTGTTCTCCCCTAATTTAGGAGCTTTCTTACCTTCTAAAGAACCTATTAGCGGTAATTTTGGTACTAATATATTATCTTCCATTATTTCCCATTCCGCAAATTTAGCCCCTACTAAATCCTGCATTCTATTCATCTCAGAAACGGGTATATCGTTAGACCTAAGTAGGCTTATTATCTCATTGAATCTCATTTTACTGAATCTGTTCTGCAAGATCTCATGTAAAGTCTTCCTATTCTTAACTCTATCCGCATTGGTTTTGAATCTCTCATCGTTTAAAAGCTCTTCTAATCCTAATATTTTGCATAACTTACTCCACTTATTGTTATCATTAATGGCTAAGTAAAATTCCATACCCTCTAAACTACTAAATAATTCATAAGGAGCCCAGAAAGGAAGTTCATCTTTTCCTCCTTCAAAAGTCTTTCTCATCTTCTGATAAGCAATTAAGTAATATCCTAGCCAAGCTAAGTCAGATTGTACTATATTAACCCTATAGTGCCCTGGCCTACCCATTAGTAATGCCCACAATATCGTTATGACACAGTAGGTAGAGGAGCTCATATCTGTTATTGATGCAGGTAATCTGGCCTTACCGTTAGCCTCCATAATACCGCTTATTGCTTCAATTATAGTCCCAAAAGCTGGTAGATTCTCATATTCACCCTTAGGATAGCCCTTAATAGAGCAGTAAACTAAGGAAGGATTAATTTCAAATAGGAGCTCGTCTGTAAAGCCTAATCTTTCCATAGAATTAGGAGAGAGATTCTCTATTAATATATGAGAATTTTTTATCAGCCTTGCTAAGATCTCTTTTCCCTTTTCCTTCTTCAAATCTAAGGCTATTGACTTCTTACCTCTATTATTAAATATAAACATAGTATCTCCCAGTACATCATCAGATCTAGTAGGGTCTCCTTGTAATGGTTCTACCTTTATTACCTCAAATCCTAAGTGTGCCAGAATTTCCCCTGCGTATGGAGCAGCAATAACGTGACCTATTTCAATGACTCTATACATAACGTTTATATTAAATAAAGAGAGATATTAAAATATTAATTATAAATGAAATATCGAGAGAAAGCGTTAAATATTGTTAATATCATAGATGTCAAATATTTCAATGTATAAGATTTGTGAAAGATGATCGTTAAGCTTCAGTTAACTTCTCTAAACTTAATAGCTGTTTAATAGAATTATACATATAAATTTTTAATTGATTATCAATATAATATCTAAAATTATTTATATTGATTAATATAATACGAAATTATTATTCAAAAGAAATAAAGCTTATTAAAAGATTGAAGTATAATATATTTTATGGAAATAGACTTAAGGAATATTACTTTTTCCTCTTATGAAGAGCTAGCTAGTAAGTTCAAATGGAATATACCAGAGTACTTCAACATAGGAGAAGCGATTTTAGATAGAAATTGTAGCGATAATGTTGCATTATATTATGAGGATTTCGAAGGAAATAAAGCCTCTTATACTTTCAGAGAATTAAAATCTCTATCTGATTCTTTAATAGGTCTACTTTCAGAAAAGTTAGGTGTTAAAAAGGGTGACGTAGTAGGAGTTTATTTACAGCCTAGAGTTGAGACCATAGTTTCGATCTTATCAATTTATAGGTTAGGTGGAATAACATTATCAATCTCTCCATTAATGGGCGTTGAGGCTGTAGAGTATAGGATCAGACATAGTAAGGCTAAGGCAATAATAATGGAAGGAAATAAAAAGGAAGTAAGAGAAAAACTAAAAGACGTTAACGTAATTATAATAGGAGATGAGGCTAAAAGTGAGAATGAAACGGATTTTAGTGAAGTCAAGAAAAAGACTGGTAATTATAATGCGGTAAGGACTAAAAGTGATGAACCCGCTCAATTATTTTATACTTCTGGAAGCACTGGAGAGCCTAAAGGAGTACTTCATGCACATAGGTTCCTTTTAGGGCATATACCAGCTTATCAACTTTACTTTGAACTGGCACCTAAAGATAACGACGTATTTTATACTCCAGCTGATTGGGGATGGATAGGAGCAATAGGTGATGTAATTTTACCTAGTTTATACTTTAGAAAACCTATCGTCGCTTATAGAAGGGAAGGAAGGTTCGACCCAGCTAATGACCTATCAATAATGCAAAAATATAACGTTACTTGCGCATTTATACCACCTACTGCATTAAGGATTATAAGAAGGGAAATTCCACATCCTAAGAAGGATTACGATCTTAAATTAAGGGCACTTAGTAGTGCAGGGGAGGCTGTAGGAGAGGATCTAATAATCTGGGCTATGAATGAATTAAGTCCACATGTGAATGAATTTTATGGATGCACAGAGGCTAACTTAGTAGTGGTTAATAATTCCCTATGGCGTAAAATAGGAGCTTTAGGAAAACCTACACCGGGACATGAAGTAGCGGTAATAGATGAGAACGGAAAACCAATAATAGGTGAAATAGGTGAAATTGCAGTAAAAGTAGGAGATCCAGTGATGTTCTTAGGATATTGGAAAAATCCTGAGGCAACTCAACGTAAATTTAGGGGAGAATGGTTTCTAATAGGAGATCTTGGAATAATGGATAATCAAGGATATATTTGGTTCAAAGGAAGGGCAGATGATGTAATAAAAGTTTCAGGCTATAGATTAGGTCCAGAGGAGATTGAAAGGGTTATATTGCAACATCCCGCTGTTCAAGACGTTGCAGTAATAGGGAAACCAGACAAAATAAGAGGAAATATAATTAAAGCGTTTATTGTGCTAAAAGATGGATATTCTCCGTCTGAAGAACTAGTAATGCAAATTCAGAATTTGGTTAAAACTAAATTGGCCTCTTACGCATATCCCAGAGAAATAGAGTTCGTGAAAGAATTGCCTAGAACAGAAACTGGGAAGTTAAAAAGATTTGAATTAAGAAAAAAGGAAATGAAATGAATTTTTATTGTAATTCCATTCCAACTTTATCTGGTGGTGAAAGTAGTGCTGCAATTCCTCCGATTATTGCTGCGGTAACATCGAAAACTGCAGTCCCAGTAACTGGATTATGAAATGCTAAACCTAGAGCAGTAACTATATATGGTGCAAATGACGAAAATGCTACACCTAAATTTATAGAGAATGCTATATAAGAATACCTTACACTTGTAGCTATGTTTTCTGAAAGCCATGCAGGAAATAGAGAATATTGAAAGGCAAATAGGAAACCCATTATGAGGCCTGCAAGGATTCCTAAAATATATGATCCTATATAAAGCATGCTTACTACCGGGTAAACCAATAATCCTATTAAGAAGCCGATGTAAGCTATTAACTTCTTTCTAGTCTTCATAACGTCACTTAAATATCCGGTCAGAGGTGATATAAATAGCCAAATTAGATTAGTCGCTAGAACTATATTGTCTATTTCATAGGGAGAAAGTTTAGTGTAGAGTCCTAAAAACGTTGGCATATATGCTATTATTCCGTAATAAATAGAACCACTGGCGAATAGAACAACTGTAGCAATTATAACTAATTTCCACCACCTTTTAAATACAGTAACTATCGGGATCTTTTCAGGCTTATCAGCTACCTTTGTTAGCCATTCAACACTCTCTCCTACCTTCCATCTTACAGCTAGGGCAATTATTAATGGTACTACTCCGAACCAGAACATTATCCTCCAACCTAAAGTCTGAAAAGTATTACCTGGGGCTAGTGTTAAAGCGACCTCATTAGCTATAACTGCAAATATTAAGCCTAATGCTGCGCCACCTTGCTGAATACCTCCCATTAAACCCCTTAAATTATCGGGGGAAAATTCACTTACTAACGTCATTCCACCACCCCATTCTCCCGCTAGAAAGAAACCTTGAAGTATCCTTAACATTACTAGTAATATTGTTGCCATAATTCCTATTTGATAGTATGTCGGCAGAAATCCCATCATAATCGTGGCAATACCCATACCCAGTAGAGATATGAACCATAATCTTTTCCTTCCTATTCTATCCCCATAATGACCGAAAAATATACCACCTAAGGGTCTAGCGAAGTAGCCTATTACTATTGTTAATAGAAAGAGCAAAAGGCTAGCTATCCTACTGCTTGAGGGGAAAAACAGCGGAGCTATCGTATTTGCAACATATAGATAGACTACTAAGTCAAATAGTTCGAATCCCCATCCTAAATTCGCTGATATAGCGACTTTTAATGCGGTATTTTTATCTTTACCACCATTATTTGCCATAGCTATATTAATAAGGAATTTGTCATATATAAATATTAAAGTCATATCTATAATAACAAGTTTCTAAATATTAATCCCTAGAATTCAAAGAAAATATTATTGAGAAATTATATTGAAAATATTACAATAATTACATTTTATTATATTTTAAGTAAAAATAATTAAACTTCTAATTCCTTAACAACTGGAAGTACCAAGCTATATACGTTGATGCTCTTCCTTAAATCATCCTTATTAGTAGTTAATTGATGATTATAAATATGGATAATTTTCTTCATTATATCCTGGGAATAGTAATTACTTGCAGAGGAGATTATTAAAGAAGCCTCATCTTTTCTCTCCCTCATTAACCTTATCCCATTCTCATAAGCCTCTAATACCTTATCTGCATTAATCCTAGAATATATGACACATTGAGGGGCTAAATATCCTAATCTCTTTAACTCCTCCTCTAATAATTCCCCCACCTTAGCTTCTATCCCAACAATAGCTAATCCTCCAGACTCAGCTTTACTTAACGCATCATCTAGAGTCGTGTTAATAACACTCTTGCCTGTGATTTTAGCGTAGAGCCTTGCATTATAATCTGCTAACGTCCCCTGCCTTATAGTATAAATTACCTTTGATTCCTTATTTCCTAGTAGTGAGTACATCCTCACGTATATTCCTGCTACTATCTTATAACCCTCTCTCCTATTCTTAGCTATATTAGTTATGGAATCTAAAATAACATCCCCAACCTTGTCACTATTACAACTATTCTCTAAATCAAAATCTATATGACCTAAAACTTTAGCCACTAATAAGGGAAACGATACGGGTCCAGCAAATGGTGCAGTTACTAACATAAAAATATTTTTAATTTTTTAAGTTAAAACTTTAACCCATAAGAAGTTATAAAAATTATTATAATAGTTAAGGGTGATGAAAATGCATACATTTTAGGTATAAAATCGTACTTTAACATAAAAAACACTTCTCACAATCTGAACTAAACTGTACTCTTTATAGAGAATTCCTCTATTTAACAATTTGTAACTAGATGACGGCACTTTCAGAGTGATTAAGGGTTAACACTTAATCATGAATGAAAGTGTAGGCATAAATACAGCCTGGGATTGTTAACTTAAATTATATATAAATTGATAAATAATGTTATGACATAAATACTTGACAGTAATTAAATGTTTCTTTGAATTTTAAGGTTGTACTTAATGGAAAATCCCATAACCATTAGATATTAAAAATCATTAATTAAAAATTTTAAGAAGATCTCACAAATGTAATTATTAAGATATAAGTACAACATTTTCGTTTAATAACGTTAAAAATTAGAGGAAAGAAAAGATAAATTATTTAACTAACATTATCATCTATCCATTTTAGATACTCTAGGAGACCTGCAGTTATATCTAAAGCTATTATCTCCGGTATCTGATATGTATGAAGTTCCTTAATTCTTTTTATCGCCTTATCCTTTATCTCATTCTTGGTCTTAATAATTAGTAAAATTTCGTCATCTTCAACAGTTTTTCCTTCCCAGCGATAAAACGACTTTATATAAGGAACTATATTTACACATGCAGCTAATCTCTCATCTACTAATATTTTAGCTATCTTCTTAGCATTCTCCATACTATTTGTCGTGGAAAATAACAAGGTATACATTAAAAAATAAGCTTAAAAACTACTATAAAAATCTTTTTCAATTATTGTCAAAAATCTTCTAAATATTAATTTTATTTTAATTGTGATTTAAATTTAATTTTTATAACTAACAATTCCAAGATTAACTGAATACTATGAAAAATGCCAAATAATATCTTACGTCTTTCCTTCACTTAAATATTTTCTTAACGTTACTCAATTCTCGATAAATATTATTCACGAACCTTGAAAGCTTTTTAGCATTGAGGTTAATAGCAGTGAAATACTTGAAATTAACAAGGAAGTTAAATCGAGTCTAATTTATTCAAATTAAATTTGTGAGAGAAAATATAGTAAAGAAATGAAAATCTTAGAATAATCAAAAATCATTCGCTAATCCTATTTACCTTTAACGTAAACGATAATAAACCCGCTACTAGCTCCATTATCATAACAACTATTACGCCTAACACTAGAGTGTAAGTGCTGCCAAATAAACTCCCTAAAAATACTGGTATTATTGCAACTCCTATATTAGTAACTACACTATACATAGACGTAGCTAGCCCAGCCTTAGCAGGATCTGATACATAATTTATAGTTGAGTTCATGGACATTGACCAATAAGCGTTGCCGAAGAATCCAAAGAGGAAGTATCCTAATGCGATTAAAGGAAAATTCACAGTAAAGGCTAAACTTAACGACATTATAGCGGAGGATATAAAGGAGAGCAGACCGGTAAAGATTAGCCCAAGCCTCTTATTATTTTCAAATAATGGAGGCAATAGTATAGCACCTAAAGCAGATCCTAAAAAGGCTAACCCTCCTAGGAAGCCACCAAAGCTTATAGCTAAAATTGGGATTAACTTATGAAGTAATAGTACAGTTGAGGCAACGCTTCCAAACATTACTGATACTGATGCAATAGCCAATCCAACGTACCAGTTCTTTATCATACCAACGTTAAAACTTCCCCTTAAAGACCTATTATAATGTATTGGGTAACCTTTCGTGCCTAAGATTGTCCAAAGCATTGCTAATAGGCCTAAAATTGAGGTTAACATTAATGTACCAAAAATTCCGAGGAAGGAATATATTGAAGGTCCTAAGAAAGATCCTAAGGACATCCCGAGAAAAAGTAAACCTACGCTAATACCTATAATCGTTTGAGATTTTTCTTTAAATAGAGATTCCGCTATACTCCCTATAGGTGCTACAGCAAGTGGGTAAGCTAGTGCTGCTATAATTGCAAATAATAGGAAAAATCCGAAATTATCATTTAAGATTGAGAGAGCTCTTCCCAATAGTCCTATGAACGAAAGTACTGAGGACAGAATTAATGACATTCTTACCGTAAATCTAGCAGATATGAAACCAGCTAATAGCCCAAGAATCGCCATAGTATAACCATAGGATGAGATTATAAATAAGACTGAGCTTAAGGGGACATTAAATATCTTCTCTAATGCGGGGATTAACGGAGCTAATATAAACCATCCAAAGCCTATTGTTAATATTAGAAACCAGTAGGGAAATATCTTAGACCACATAACAATCTCTGTAAATAATGAAAGATAAAAAGCTTTTATAATATTATTAAAGAGTTCTGAGAGAAAGTATTACAGAAAAGGGGATTAAGGTGCAGAAAGCCTCGTCAAGGGATGGATAGCCAACTTATACCTTTCTGAATTTTCTTAGTGATGCTAATAACATGTCTTCCCAGCTTAATGGGACTGTGGGAGGGCTGAATCCTTTTTCACGTTGATAGAAATCTTTTTATATTTGTTTGTAACAAACTTTTGTTAATAAAGGATGATCTCTCACGCCGATGTGGGCTATGCCCAAAAGGGTGGGAGTGATTAC
>Ga0105117_1000408_pt1 | contig 11044 bp, 10 predicted proteins | sample OSP_15_2_FD_79144 | JGI IMG/M metagenome (GOLD analysis project Ga0105117, IMG submission 79144) | Extremophilic microbial mat communities from Yellowstone National Park, USA - OSPB_Slides-mat_host_7_15 | ecosystem: Environmental > Aquatic > Thermal springs > Hot (42-90C) > Microbial mats ... | reverse complement strand
GACGGTATTGATTGCCATGGCGGTAGGAGGCTTGGGAGGATTGGTAGGGCATTACGTAAGGAAATTAGTGACTAAGTAATTTGTGATATCGTATCGGTTTAAAAATCACCCAATCTCTCCATGTCTCCCAAAACCCTGAAGGAATCTCCTAACTCCCTCATGAATCTCTCCTGATTTTATTGATTCAATTCCTCGATTCATCTCAATGATCAATCCCTCATTCAGAGACCTCCCTAAACCCTCATATAATGCTAACCTATCATTCCTAAGGGTTCTTTGTGGATACCTACTTATTAACTCCGCAATTTCGATTGCCTTATTAAGGGCCTTACCCTCATCGACCAGGTAATTAACGATACCCCATTGATAGGCCTCCTCAGCAGAGATCAATCGCCCAGTGAGTATCATATCGAGAGCCCTACCAACCCCAATAATTCTCGCAAGCCTCTGAGTCCCACCATCGACAAGCGGAACACCAAAACGTCTCTCAAGGAAGCCGAATTTAGCCGTCTTATCAGCAACCCTAATGTCAGCCCAAAGTGCGATCTCCAATCCACCGGCCACACAATAGCCGCTTATAGCCGCAATAACAGGCTTCGATAGAATCATCCTCGTAAACCCCAACGGACCATTAGGATTGCTAACCCTCTTAATCATCCTATCAATATCGTAAAGATCAGCCCCAGCTGAGAAATTACCACCTGCCCCCATTATTATCCCCACGTACAAATCATCATCCTCCTCAAAATACCTCCATGCCCTGTACAACTCCTCAGCCGTATCTGCATCAACAGCATTCCTCCTCTCGGGCCTGTTAATAATAACAACGTATACATGACCCCTCCTCTCAACCTTGATGTTCTTGTAATCACCCATACCAAGCTTAGGTAGAGCTGTTAGCTTTTTGCATTTATTCCAGTAACTTGCCTGGATTAAGTATGTTTTTACTGTCAAGGAGCCCCTTAATCAGTTTTAGAATGTTTAATTGCTCTTTCATTTCCTCCTTAACAAATCCTCTCTTTAGTAAACCTGTTCCGTGGTGATGAGTTATTGTGGCACCAACATTATGAGCGACCTCAAATGCCTCTTGCCATATTCTCCAATAAACCTCCTCATCCTGTTTAAAAACAACTACTGTGTATAGTGAAGCACCATTCAGATAAGCATGTGTAATCCTTGGTAGGACGTATACGACACCATCAATACCCTTAAGACCCTCCTTAATACTTAAGTAAAGTTTCAGTAACCTACTCCATGTCGTTGCCATATCAATAGTCTCAACCCAGAGACCCGAATTGACTAACTGCATTAGTTGATTTTCATACTCCCTAGAAAATACGACCCTCCATTTCCTAACAAGCTCCTGCTCAACCTCAACGCCGCCATGCACCTTTGCCATGCCATCTGCAGTGTTTGCCTCCGCAGCAACAATTTCTCCATAATACCCCCTAAACCTGACCAATGCAATGTTTCTATCTTCACCAATCATTAACCTGCTGCTATCCTCGTCATGAATTACGATCCTCCAGGGACCAGGAAGTTTAACAACGAAATCCTTAGCAAAGCTGATAGCATCTTTCATGCTCATGAATATATATGCCTTATCAATGTAGTGATTTGCTAATGGCTTAACCTTAAGCGTGGCCTTAACGACTATGCCTAGCGTCCCATCTGAACCTATGAATAGACGGCGTAAATCAGGCCAGGAAGCCCTAACGTAATTTCCTGGACCTACTGTGATCATGTCACCGTTTGGCAATAAGATCTCCATCGATAACACAATCTCCTCAATGTTACTAAGGCTGTGTGATCCAGTGGCACCATGTGCTATGGCTCCACCGATTGTAAGTAGATTAAACGATTGTGGGTGAAAGTCTAGCGTATAACCCCTTTCATTAAGCCACCTCTCAATATCAGCAACCTTAGCACCTGCCTCAACAGTTATCGTGAGATCCTCCTCATTAAAATTAATTATCTTATTTAACCCCTTCATATCGACCACAACACAGCCTGAATGATATGAACCACCAACAACACTTGAACCACCACCAAAGGGTACGAGACAAACACCGTGCTTATTAGCAATCTTAACAATACCCCTTAACTCATCGGGACTCACAGGCCTAAGCACAAGTGGTGGTTTATCAATAACGTGACCTAGTAACTCCCTAAGCATGAGTAATGCCCACCAATCCCTACTAAAAGCATGAGCCTCCTCGCTAGTAACTATAATGTCCTCACGAATACTTGCCCTGACCTCATTTATAAACTCATTAAGACCCACAGAGAAGTATTATTTATTCCATTATTATGTAAAGCTCTTATATTAATTCCATATACTGCTCATCATATGTTGTAAGCATAAATAGACTATGATGAATTATATCTAAATAGTAGTGCATTCATTAATTAGGTGGCATAAGATTTTATTCCTGATGGCAGATTGGCTTTTGACCTGGGAAGGACCCATAAATGAGGTTGCTGGGCTTACCGAGAGGATCTGGATCATTGAGAGGGAACCCGGCAGTTGCTTTGATAGGATTGCACTTAGAGAGGTCAGGGGCGGCGAGGTTAGGTATCCATACCCAGTTCTCATATTGCCCGGCATGTTTTCCCACGGGGAACAGCTCATCCACGTATCATGGCATGGTATCCAACCCACAATACCCCTAACGCAACATCCCGATACGGCAATACCACTTTACCTGGCTAAACGTGGCTTCCTTACTTACACAGTCGATTATAGGACACATTTCGTAATGCCTGACATTAAGGACTTATCATTCATGCTTAAGTGGGGTTGGGACGCTTGGTTAAGTGATATTAAGGTTGTTGTTGATAAGGTGAAGGAATTGAGTGGTAAGGATGAGGTTATACTCATTGGTGAGAGCTTCGGTGGAATTGTATCAATGAATTTCGCATCGGTTGATCAAGAAAGCATTAAGGCAATCGTGTTTTTAGACGGAGCACCAATAAAGGAACAAGCACTACGCGTTATAAGTGCCGCATCAATTAGCGAGTTAGAGGCAAAGAAGTTATACGCGGTGCAATCACTTACCGGGTCTGAATCGGTAGGATTAGCAAACCAGGTTTGGTTGAGGGCTCTGTATAATCCATCATTACCAAGTCCTAACCCTAATTTTAGGACGTTAGCTGACTACCTAATGGATGTTCTATACCGTGCAGGTTTAGCGAACCCATACTCATACCCATACACACCCAAGGAAGTTGCCTTTGCAGTGATAGCAACCTTTGATCCATATTGGCCGGCTAGGTTGCTCATAGAACCTACTGACAAGTTTAGGGTTGGTTACGGCAATGTTAGAGTACCAACGTTAGCCATAGTCAGTGAGTTTGGTATGAGAATTGCAGATATGGAGGTCCTAAGTAGGATTAATACGAAGATCATTGCATTAAAGGGTTATGGGCATCTTGATGTGTATGTTAACCCGAACAATGTCAAGGATGTTAATGAACCAGTCTATGATTGGTTACTCAACTTAACTTGACCTCAGCCCTATACTTAATCATTTCAGCTATCACCTCATTTAAATTACTCAAAGGTGAGCCAAGCGGTTCTCCTCTAAACTCGCTATATGCCCTAGCCACGTTACTAATCACCCTCTCCTTATCAAACCAGTTGTTGTAATCCTTAAGATCGATATCCCTAGCGGCCCTATCATACGGCATACCTTCCTTAAACCTCTTCCATGCCTCATCCCTTATGTACGTTAGGTAATCCCTAGCCCTATACAGGGTATCTTTTCCGTGAACCAACGGTCCATGCCCTGGTATGTAAGTATCAGCATTTAAAGATGCCAAATGGTCAAGCGCCTCTATGGATCCTTTCACCGAGCCAAACAATACAAAGGGCGTGCAGGGCTCAGCAAATAGTAAATCGCCTGTGAAAACAATGCCCGAGTCAGGTACGTATACGTACACATCACCGATCGTATGTGCTGGGTATCCTATGTACCTAACCTCAACCACTTTATCGCCAATATGCAATGTGATCGAATCTGAGAATACCACGTCCTGGAGTGAGTACCTTGCACCGGTGAAATCGACGTCAGGGAATAAATGTTTGTAAAGGTTTATTAGGTTAAGCTTTGATTCTCCCTCAATCAATCTCCTAGTATTTACATGGGCTATAGATAACGCGTTAAATAAGTGATTTGTCCAGGTGTGATCGCCATGATAGTGAGTATTGATTAGAAGTCTCGTTGATCCTGCCATAATACCCTTCGCCTTCGATAGGAAGTCCATTGCCATGCTTTCGTTCGTAAAGGAATCAATTATTATCGAGAAATCCCTACCAACTATCAATCCTGCGTTAGATATGAACCACGTGCCCCTCTGCTGAATGTAGGCATAAACGCCCTTATCCACCTCAATGAGACCTGATTGCCAACTCATTGTAATTGTATTGCGTCATTTTAATTTAAAATAATTTCTTAATGGCAACACTAATTAAGTAGGTTTGTAACTTATAACCGATGCGGTTACTTAGTTATCTAAGGGACGGCAGGATTAGGTCCGGAGTCCTCTTTGATTCGGATTACGTACTCGATCTAAATGACTCCTGCTATAGCATGCTCATTTATCGAGGCGAGGATGAGACATTTACAGAGAGGTATTGCAACGCCGTATTACCACCAGACATGCTTGGCGTGCTCCAGTCTGGCAATGAGGGCCTTAACATGATTAGAAGGGTCGTTGAATGGGCCGGTAAGAATAGGGATATTGCTAGCCTTAGGAGATTGAGTGATGTAAAACTGAAGGCACCGCTGACCAGGGCAAACATGCTTAGGGACTTCCTGGCATCTAGGGGTCATGTAGAGGCATCATCAAGAAGGATAGGTACACGAATACCTGAAGAGTGGTATAGAGTACCGACATATTACAAGGGCGATCCAGCCATATTCTACGGGCATCTTGAGGATATACCTTGGCCAAGCTATGCAAAGAGTCTCGACTTCGAACTAGAGGTTGCGGCTATAATTTACAAGAAAGGTAGGAACGTAAGTAAGGATAGGGCTTATGACTTTATAGTTGGGTACACAATATTTAACGACTTTAGCATCAGGGAACTTGAGGCTGTGGAACTAAAACTTATGTTAGGGCCAGGTAAAAGCAAGGATTTCGCGAATGGTTTAGGGCCTTGGATTGTCACAAGGGATGAACTACCTGACATAAAGGGACTAAGAGTTTACGCTAAGGTCAATGGGGAAACATGGTGCGACACTAAGATTGAGGATATGCAATGGGATTTTGGTGACATGATATCCTATGTATCCATGGATGAGTACATAAGGCCAGGCGATGTATTTGGAAGTGGTACAGTAACGGGCTGTACAGGTTTAGATGTAGGCAAGGCGTTAAAGCCAGGTGATGTTGTCGAGCTATATGTTGAGGGAATAGGTACACTCATCAATCGCATAATAAAGGCTTAACTATACGTTCTATCTCATAGAATATCATTCTATGATAACTTGAAGAGTAAAGCCATAAGAAGGCGGTGAATGTACTATTCATGTGATTTATCAATCAATCTCTCATTTAAATAGAAACATTTAAAGAGAGTTATGGTACTAATATGCCTTGTATGAATGAAGAATCAAGTAGACCGACGGATAAAGAACCGTTTTACTTCAAATCGTATGATAAGGTAATAGGTATAGCCCACGATATTTACGAATTAAGGAACGAAATAGAACGACTTATGCAGGTAGACGCCAAAGCCCTGGAATACCACCTAAGCGAGGGCCATATTGTACAGTGGCTTAACTACATTGGTGAAAAGGAGCTAGCAAGCAAGTTGGTGGGAGTTAAGGACCCTAAGGATGCCCTAGAGATAATCAACGCACATCTAAGGCCGAGAAATGTGGTCATGGATAAAGAACCCAATACTGGATGTAGATCCCGTAGGCAAAGGAGGAGTAGGCATAATTAATTGCTTATTATAATTTAAATAACTGTTTATTAAACGTTTAATTAACTATAAATACTCCGAGCCTACAGAACCCACGTGACTGAAACCATAAGCAGGGAACTTAGGAGGAATGCCACGGGCTTCCTCGGCTCGTTGTATAATTCATTGGCTGGGCAGGCGCCAGCATATAGCATTGCAGGTGGTGCTGCATTCATAATGAGCTATGCATACGCCGCCTCACCGTTGGCAATGCTACTAACATTACTTGGCGTCTTAGCAATAGTTTACTCAATATTCGTGATGGCACGCAAATACCCACACGCCGCCAGTTTCTATGCTTATGTAACAAATACATTGAACTCCAAGGTTGGTTTCTTCAACGGTATTGTTTATACGGTGTTCTACAGCATAATTGGTGTTGGTTCAATAGCCATAGCCTTCGCATACCTCGGCACCGAGGGCATATACGCAATCACCGGCCACCCGATAAACCCATTAATCCTACTCCCAATACCCATAGCCCTTGCCCTAGTACCCGCAGTGCTCGGCATAAGACCTACCATTAGGACTGAAATGACACTAACAAGCATTGAGATTGCAATTCTCCTATTATTCGTAGTACTATCCTTTGCGGCAAACATAAATAGGCTCTCCATATTACCGTTCACGGTGCAGGGCACATACCAAACAAGCCCAGGCGGTATCCTAATGGCATTATCGGGTGGGTTGGTCTTTGCCATAACCTACTTCATGGGTTTTGAAGTTAGCACGCAGATTTCCGAGGAGGTTAAGGACACCAGGAGGAGCGTGCCGACAAGCACCCTTTGGGCTACAGTACTCATGGGTGTGCTGTACATACTCGTTACATACGCCATAATACTCAACATTGGTTACTCACAATCATCAATTAATAACTTCGTAAATGAGGCTGAGGGCATGGGACCAAACCCTGTGTACACACTGATCGGTCACTACCTGGGTGAGGCTGGTCTCATATTGTTTGCAGTAAGTGTGATGCTCAGTGTGTTCGGTTGTTACCTGGCTACACTGAATGCAACGGCTAGGATGCTCTACGGCATGGCCAGGGATGGGTTACTACCCACGTGGCTCGCGGAGACCCATCCAAGGTATAAAAGCCCGCACAAGGCCCTTTACCTAAGCACTGCAATCGCTATCATAACGATAATGCTCGCGTACCTGGCATCATACATAAGCGGTTACTACAAACCAATTGCACTGACCTATAACGCAATGGAATATGCATATGCAATCGACTCGCTATATTACGTACTCAGCCTATTACTAATAGCCGTCGGCGCACTCAGGGTCACAACATGGCGTGGTAGGGTCGCGATAGCCATTGGTGCCGCGCTGCTTGCCATAACATTCTACTACTCAGTAACAGGCATGGCATACCTGTACATATTAATTGCATCCATATTGTTGATAGTTGTTGTTGAATTAACAATATTGAGAAACAAGTTGGATAAAATCAAGATAACCACATGCCCCTACTGTTGATGCAAAAATTTAACTTCGGCATAGTCGATAATAAAATGAATCAAAATGTACGATGCCTATAGCGTAGTCGATGTGAGGAACAGGGATGTCGTCGATGTTGGCGCATTCGTAGGAGATACAGCAGTGTACTTCATAAAAAGAGGCGCACATAAGGTTCTCGCAATCGAACCCCACCCAAGGGCATTCAATGAACTAATCAGAAACATAAGAATTAATGGGCTACAGGGTAGGGTGGTACCAATAAATGCTGCGTTGGGCGGTAGGCAGGGCTTTATCTACGTACCTGAGGATTTGGATCTCGGTAATATAATGAGTACGTACTTTGGCTATGAGTACGCGAGGTATGTGCCAGGGTACGTCAAGGTTAGAGTGATGGCGATAGGCGAGTTGGTTAAGGAGTATGAGTTTAGTCCGGACGTGCTGAAGATGAATTGTGAGGGTTGTGAGTACGACGTGATACTCAACGATTATGGGCATGTCAGGTTATTCAACGAATTAATCTTTGAGTACCACAGGTGGATCACAGGCATACCTGTCGATGCTATACTCTCCATATTGAGTAGGGACTATTATTGCGAACCCATTGGTCTCGCAACGGAGGATTACGGCTACGTGCACTGCAGCAAAACAACTTAAAGGTCCCCTAGTAACTACCTCGTTAATGATTGAAACCCACGAGCTAATTAAAGGCTTGGTATACCGAACGAGGATACCCATGGATGTGGAACCTGGTTATGTATACTCATACATTGTTAGGAGTGGTGATGGTTGTGTAATGATTGACGCAGGATATCCAAACAGGGAGTTGGTAAAGCCATTAATTGATTCAATAAGGAAAGTGCCCAACTGTAGGTTGGATGCGTTGATAATAACGCACATGCACATTGACCATTACGGACTCATGAATGAAATACGCAATGTGCTTGGGGCTTATTTGGTTATGCACATCAATGACTACGAACAATTGGTCAAAATGGGTAATACTGAACAATTAATTAGGGAAATGGCAGAGTTGCTTCGTGAATGGGGTGTATTTGGTGAGGAGGAGCAATTGTTGATTAATATCATCGGGAGATTCTCAAGAAGGAGGGCCTCATTGGGCGATTTAAGGCTTGACAAGCTGATTAGGGGTGACGAGGGATCCATCGATGAATTGCGCGTGGTACTAACCCCAGGCCACTCCCCTGGCCATGTATCCGTGGTATTTAGCGAGTACAGTGTGGCATTTACTGGGGATCTGATATTACCGACAATAACAACCCACGTGGGGCTCTCACCAATAAATTTGGGAAATCCATTACTTAGCTACATCAAGTCATTAATGAGAATTAGAAGTATGAAGCTGAAATGTGTGCACCCAGGGCATGAGCACGAGGTCTGTAATGTCGATGATAGAATAGGCGAATTAATAAGTCATAGGGTTTCGAGACTTTGCGAGGTAATAAAGATCCTAAGTAATAAACCTAGCACAGTATTTGAGATTGCGAGTACCCTCAGGTGGATGGATAATAGGGAATACTCACTACTAGACCCTATGAATAAGTACCTGGCCATTACCGAAACAGCATCGCTGGTAAAGTATCTCGAGGGGCTAGGCGTGATAGGGAGGAACTACGATGGCAGGTACGAGGTTATAAGAGGCATTGAATGCAGCCAACAATTACTAATACCACAACAATAACCTTTTATTAATACCTCTCGAAATAGATAAACCGTGGACACGGAAAGACTTGAGGAATTCATCCTCGAGAGAATGAGGGAGTTCAAGGTACCAGGTATTAGCATAGGCATTGTTAAGGATGGCAGGCTAGTATACGCAAGGGGCTTCGGATTCAGGGACATGGAGGCAGGATTACCCACAACGCCAGGCACCATCTACGGTATAGGGTCCATAACCAAGGCATTCACAGCACTATCAATACTAAAACTAGCCGAGGAGAACAGGCTAAACCTCAACGACCCGGTGGAGAAATACATACCACTGAGACTAAGGCCCTTTGGTGAGCCCGTACTCGTACACCACCTACTAACCCACACAAGCGGGATCCCAGCCCTGGGCTATGCGGAGGCATTCATAGATGGTGTGCTCGGTCTCAAAAGCAATTTATTACCATTAGCCACACCAGACGACGTAATTGCATTCATGAGGAACGCTGAAGAATGGGCTGTGGCGAGGCCCGGCGAGAGATTCTTCTACCTAAACGAGGGCTACGTACTACTCGGCAAAATAGTGAGCGAGGTCGGTGGCGTTACGTACGAGGATTACGTCATAAAGGATATACTGAAGCCCCTGGGGATGGGTAGATCATACTTCAGAGAGAAGGATATCGAGAGGGATTCCGATGTTGCAGCATCGTACATAGTCGGTAAGGGAGGCGAGCTGATAAGGAGTAGGTTTCCGTTTGGTGTCACATCCGACGGCGGCCTGCTTAGCAATGTTATTGACATGTCACAATTCGTGGACATGCTCATAAATAGGGGATCACTGGGTGACGCTAGGATCATCAGTGAGGATTACCTGGAGCTAGCCGAGAGGAAGTACATTGACGTGCCCTGGAAGGTGATTGGGGATGAGGGTTATGGGTATGGCCTAATAGTGAGTAACGAGTTCTTCGGAAGAAAGCTCATATATCACAGTGGCGACATCCTGGTCCACACAGCATTCATGGGCTACATACCCACCGAAAAACTTGGCGTCATAGTAATGTCAATGACCGAGAACTACCCACAAACCAGGATAGGGCTCTACGCACTATCCCTAATGCTAAATCACGACCCAACCAAGGAACTCAGGGTATTCAGGGAAGAGGAAATAACGAGGAGGCTAGAGGGCATTTACGAAACCTACGGCGGGACCGTGAGGGTAACAATCAAACGCCAGGGCGATTACCTACTCATAATTGACACCACGAGATACACCGAAGAAGCAACAATACTCGTACCGGAGGAGATTAGGTATGACTATGCGCGATGTTACGCACTAATCAACGGCACAAGGATCCCCGCAGAATTCTACATAGGTAGTAATAAGGTGTATTTAATCTACGAGAGATTTAAGCTTGAAAGGAAAGGTCCAACATAGCCCTGGTGACGCCCGCTATACTAACCTAGAAAGGTTTTTAAAGAACTACGTGCATCAAAACCCGTATGATAAGAACAAAATTCAATACTACGAAGAAAAACAGGAATTACTCGAACGTAAATTACGATGGACATACACATAATAACGATGTTCAAGAATACGCAATATATTATACGTTCATCAAACGAACACCAATGTGAATAATCACTTAAAAACACCAAAAACAATAACAACCCGTGATTGTCAACAACATAAGCAACGTACCGATGGAGGATGTATCAAAACTACTGAAGGGAACACATGGCTTCTTCATACAGTGGCTAATAACTAAGGATCACGGAGCGAGGTACGCCGTCAGGAGGTTTATTGTGAAGCCTGGCGGTGCAATGCCGCTGCACAACCATAAGTACACGGAGGTAGTCATAATACTAAAGGGCAGGTTAAGGGTCAGAACCAAGGAAGGCACCTATGAACTAGGCCCCGGAGACTACTTTTTCACGGCCCAATAT
>Ga0105117_1000389_pt1 | contig 11554 bp, 2 predicted proteins | sample OSP_15_2_FD_79144 | JGI IMG/M metagenome (GOLD analysis project Ga0105117, IMG submission 79144) | Extremophilic microbial mat communities from Yellowstone National Park, USA - OSPB_Slides-mat_host_7_15 | ecosystem: Environmental > Aquatic > Thermal springs > Hot (42-90C) > Microbial mats ... | reverse complement strand
GTTTTGGAGCTGAAGGATGAAGATGTTAAGATTATAAAGGATATAATATTGGAAAAAAATTAAATGGACTTTTTTATGATTTAAACCTTCTGCATTTTTTAAATGCAAATTTACTATCGCACTATTATGAGTTTTAGACGTACCCTAGCAAGCCTGATAAAATACTTATCACCGCAAAAATTAGCTTTCAATCCTCTTCTGAGTTTAAGAAAAAGAAAAGGTATTTAACGTTAGCTAGCCCAGAAGAACTTTCAATCCTCTTCTGAGTTTAAGACAAAGACAAGAATACATAGAATGATACTTGAAAGACATCTTTCAATCCTCTTCTGAGTTTAAGTGCAATAAGAGCTGGAAGAATAACATATCTTGCGTCTCTTTCAATCCTCTTCTGAGTTTAAGACAAAAAAATTTTAGCCATTATACTTGTCGCAGCAGGTCTTTCAATCCTCTTCTGAGTTTAAGAGAGTTAATAGACATTAATTATTATGCGGTATTAGTAATCTTTCAATCCTCTTCTGAGTTTAAGAAAAAACATAAGCAAAAACGTAAATGCATTTTATAGTTTCTTTCAATCCTCTTCTGAGTTTAAGTCTATCACTTACAAATATACCGTTTTGCCTTAGAACAACTTTCAATCCTCTTCTGAGTTTAAGTATATTAAAGCTCTCATTGGCGTAAGAGAGGAAGAGAACTTTCAATCCTCTTCTGAGTTTAAGATGATAAATGTTGTAAGTGGTTTAGCGATAATAGTAGGTCTTTCAATCCTCTTCTGAGTTTAAGTCACAGTCTCTTTATCCACATCTAACTTTTTAGGCTCCTTTCAATCCTCTTCTGAGTTTAAGTAGCTTTTTTATAATTAACTTTAAATGAACATAACCTTTCAATCCTCTTCTGAGTTTAAGTGTCGTTGTAGTATTGTTCTAATAAAGGTAATATCTTTTCTTTCAATCCTCTTCTGAGTTTAAGAAACCTAGGTTTATGAATCTTTATCATGTTTTCGCCATCTTTCAATCCTCTTCTGAGTTTAAGCTCCACCTTTCCTTTGCCCTACGAAGCAATTTTTCATACTTTCAATCCTCTTCTGAGTTTAAGCACCTACCCCGGTTCAAAAACTTAGCGTAAGCTTAACTTTCAATCCTCTTCTGAGTTTAAGAGTCCACAGCAAAATTATTATCTCAATTGCTTAATGTCTTTCAATCCTCTTCTGAGTTTAAGTTTATCATGTTTCACCAACACAAACAGATTATGTTCCAAAGACTTTCAATCCTCTTCTGAGTTTAAGAAACTATTAAACAAGTATAAAACATTCTTGAAAAACGCTTTCAATCCTCTTCTGAGTTTAAGGGCCTTGCTATTATTGCTGGGCTGAATTTACAAACCACTTTCAATCCTCTTCTGAGTTTAAGATAAGCTGATCTAGTGTTTGGTATGACGTTTTTTGAAATACTTTCAATCCTCTTCTGAGTTTAAGGCGAGAGATTGGTTGTATTTGCTTAATGCATCAGCATTCTCTTTCAATCCTCTTCTGAGTTTAAGTAAATTACCGTTCTTGAACTATATTGCATGGACAGATTTCTTTCAATCCTCTTCTGAGTTTAAGTTTGTAAAGTATATTCTTCCAGCTTTGAAACCAAACTTTCAATCCTCTTCTGAGTTTAAGAATACAAAAGCACATTAGTATACTGGAATGAAGATGTTGACTTTCAATCCTCTTCTGAGTTTAAGAGCATATCATGAAGCAAAAAATTATCATAACGCACAAGGCTTTCAATCCTCTTCTGAGTTTAAGATAATAATAACGGAAATATATTGCCAAATAGTTTTACTTTCAATCCTCTTCTGAGTTTAAGAGCGAACTTGCTTATTTGGATAAGTTGCATAGTGTTTCTCCCTTTCAATCCTCTTCTGAGTTTAAGTTGCTGTAGCAATTGGTTTTATGGAATCGGTAAGCTTCTTTCAATCCTCTTCTGAGTTTAAGTTGATGTCCTAACTCCCTGCTATAGGCTACTACGCTCATTCTTTCAATCCTCTTCTGAGTTTAAGCGATTCTCGGAATTTAGAGGAAATCTATACATGTTTGTCTTTCAATCCTCTTCTGAGTTTAAGCGTAAGAACCGAACTTACCCAAATTAAATAACCATTCCCTTTCAATCCTCTTCTGAGTTTAAGGAAGACCAGCTTACAAATCTTAAACTTAGATATCAGCTCTTTCAATCCTCTTCTGAGTTTAAGAGAAGAAAACTACGTGAAATATACAATAAAATTATTAATAACTTTCAATCCTCTTCTGAGTTTAAGCTTATCGGGTAGAAAGAATTCCTCCTCAAGATTCTTGCTTTCAATCCTCTTCTGAGTTTAAGATAAATTAACCATGCTTGTCTTGCAACTTCTGCATCCTTTCAATCCTCTTCTGAGTTTAAGCCACAACTATGTGAAGATCACTTAAAGCAACTTATCTTTCAATCCTCTTCTGAGTTTAAGGCATTGATATTACAATCAGACTAATAATAGTATTAACTGCTTTCAATCCTCTTCTGAGTTTAAGGATACAATTAGAGGATGATATTGAAGAACTAAAAAACTTTCAATCCTCTTCTGAGTTTAAGACTACCGGTTAAGATATGTAAAGGATTTTTAATATAGCTTTCAATCCTCTTCTGAGTTTAAGCAGATATTCTTTTTGATTATAAATGGTGGTATGGTTTAAACTTTCAATCCTCTTCTGAGTTTAAGTTATTATTATTTTCACTAAAAATATTAGTGTATGAACTTTCAATCCTCTTCTGAGTTTAAGCTGAGGTTGAGCAAACATATGGCTTATTTTATGAAGGAACTTTCAATCCTCTTCTGAGTTTAAGCAGAATAAAGAATCTAGCGAGTGCTGAAATAATAAACACTTTCAATCCTCTTCTGAGTTTAAGCAAAGGGGTATTTCATAGAGAAAGTAATTTATGCATATTCTTTCAATCCTCTTCTGAGTTTAAGCGTCTCCAGGCTCAAGAAATACTGTAACCCTATTTACTCTTTCAATCCTCTTCTGAGTTTAAGGTTTTAATGCCGAAGTTTCAACCATAATCTAATAATATTCTTTCAATCCTCTTCTGAGTTTAAGGAGATAGCTTTGCAATACTAAACATAACTGAGCCATCCTCTTTCAATCCTCTTCTGAGTTTAAGCTAAAAAGCAAAAGTGGAATATAAAGTGGATAATGATCTTTCAATCCTCTTCTGAGTTTAAGACTAAAGCCCAATATGGTATAAAGCCCGCAATTATAGCTTTCAATCCTCTTCTGAGTTTAAGACCACTCAAGCAATTCTTTTGGGATGTAAAGGATAATCTTTCAATCCTCTTCTGAGTTTAAGAGTCCTATAACTGATTCAATGCCATCAACTAGTGTACTTTCAATCCTCTTCTGAGTTTAAGTTAAGCGTGTTTTAAGCGTCAGGGTTTAAAACCTTATGCACTTTCAATCCTCTTCTGAGTTTAAGTAAATAATGCATACTTACCGCATTACATTAACTTATTGAACTTTCAATCCTCTTCTGAGTTTAAGGTAATATTTGGAATTGTTGAACCGAAAAAGGTGATTCTTTCAATCCTCTTCTGAGTTTAAGAAGTTTTACAAATGGAAGAAGTTTAGGTGGACACCTACTTTCAATCCTCTTCTGAGTTTAAGCATAGTATCAGGCTATCTTAACGATTTTAACGAAGACTTTCAATCCTCTTCTGAGTTTAAGATTTGGTGCAATTGTTCATTGGCATAATCCTTTTGTCTTTCAATCCTCTTCTGAGTTTAAGTTAAGGAAGGTTGCAAAGGAGCTGAATATACCTGTTTCAAGACCTTTCAATCCTCTTCTGAGTTTAAGCTCGAGGTTGAATTCAAGGAGCCAGAGTATTACGAGCACTTTCAATCCTCTTCTGAGTTTAAGGGTATAAAGAGTGTTCGTAAGTTAGAAAGAGAATTAGCACTTTCAATCCTCTTCTGAGTTTAAGGAAAACATAACAGCTTTAGATGGTTTTTCTTTTACGGATCTTTCAATCCTCTTCTGAGTTTAAGCTATAAAAGAGTCGATATAATTATCCAAGTTATAGCTCCTTTCAATCCTCTTCTGAGTTTAAGGGTTAAACCAATGGTTATGATTTTATTAGATGACATCTTTCAATCCTCTTCTGAGTTTAAGAGACATTTCAGGTTCTCTTGTTTCTCCTGATACGATTAACTTTCAATCCTCTTCTGAGTTTAAGTCAATGTCTGCCTCAGCTAAATATCTCTTTATTTCATTCTTTCAATCCTCTTCTGAGTTTAAGGGCCAAATAACTCCTGGCACTTGGGAATTTGCTTTAATACTTTCAATCCTCTTCTGAGTTTAAGTGACTTCAAATCCCTTTTCTAATGTCGGATTAGCACTTTCAATCCTCTTCTGAGTTTAAGTAAAATAAATTTACAGGATCCTTTTGGGAATGATTTTCTTTCAATCCTCTTCTGAGTTTAAGGAAGATGCATCAAATTCAATATACAGGTCATAATTTCCTCTTTCAATCCTCTTCTGAGTTTAAGAGGACAAAAAAGTGAGGAAGCAAAGAAAAACATGCTCTTTCAATCCTCTTCTGAGTTTAAGCCTAAAGAATAATGTGTAGCAATTGCAAACTAAATGAACTTTCAATCCTCTTCTGAGTTTAAGTCACTTTTTCCATCATGTTCTTCTTAGCTTCCTCAGATTCTTTCAATCCTCTTCTGAGTTTAAGAGAAGGAGACATAGAGCAAGAGGAAGAAAGGCTAGGGCTCTTTCAATCCTCTTCTGAGTTTAAGTGAGGAATCATTAAAGAAGTTACTACTAAAAGGTATCTTTCAATCCTCTTCTGAGTTTAAGTGAGCTTGATATACTATTATATCCTGGTTTTAAAGTAGACTTTCAATCCTCTTCTGAGTTTAAGTTATTTAATGGCTCAGACACTTGAGCAAACTACAACTTTCAATCCTCTTCTGAGTTTAAGTGATAATTGCCTCCGTGAAAAACATCACCGTCTTCAACTTTCAATCCTCTTCTGAGTTTAAGTTAGAAGAAGTAAGAAGAGTACTGCACGATGCATATAACTTTCAATCCTCTTCTGAGTTTAAGGATACAGCAAGAGGGGGAAATGAGCGAGCAAAAATATATCTTTCAATCCTCTTCTGAGTTTAAGTGGAAAACCAGCATACTATCCAGTAATCACTTATGACTTTCAATCCTCTTCTGAGTTTAAGGTGAAGCGACAGACAGGTTGAGTGTTTTTTGAAACAGCTCCTTTCAATCCTCTTCTGAGTTTAAGGTTTCTACATGTTTTTGATTGTTGTATATGAATATATATACTTTCAATCCTCTTCTGAGTTTAAGCGGTACTAAACTTATCATAATTTTGATCATCTATTTCCTTTCAATCCTCTTCTGAGTTTAAGCCTCTTGTATTTAGAACTTCATAATCATCAAAGAAACTTTCAATCCTCTTCTGAGTTTAAGAAAAACTACATTTTGCGGTCAATAAGTGACATTGTCTTTCAATCCTCTTCTGAGTTTAAGTTTGAATGGTCAAAGGGTTTTGTAGATGTTGAAGCGATTACTTTCAATCCTCTTCTGAGTTTAAGAAATGTTGATGTTAACAGTATAGTGAGTTTATTACCAACTTTCAATCCTCTTCTGAGTTTAAGATTAAACTATAATTTTATTAGCTATGCACAAATTACTACCTTTCAATCCTCTTCTGAGTTTAAGATAGTAAAATGAGTGTTGAAGAAGAAATACAAAAATTAACTTTCAATCCTCTTCTGAGTTTAAGTATTGGATTTCCCCCCATTATTGTTATCATTTTTGCTATCTTTCAATCCTCTTCTGAGTTTAAGTAATTTTATTTTTGGGAATATACTCCCTGGTCTACTTTCAATCCTCTTCTGAGTTTAAGTGATTATGTTTCCAATAGTATGGCTGCTCTTTTTCGCCTCTTTCAATCCTCTTCTGAGTTTAAGATTGCCTATTTGCAACTCCATTTTAGGCATGTTGAACTTTCAATCCTCTTCTGAGTTTAAGCTTTTAGATTCGAAGAGCTGTATAAACGAGATATACTTTCAATCCTCTTCTGAGTTTAAGAATTTGCAGAAAAAATAAGACAAAACGTAAAAGAAGCCTTTCAATCCTCTTCTGAGTTTAAGATGTTTGCAGGCTCTCATGGTTCAATCACTCCCTTCAACTTTCAATCCTCTTCTGAGTTTAAGACAGTGGCTCAGTGAAGGAAAAGTCGTAATTAAGCTCTTTCAATCCTCTTCTGAGTTTAAGGGAAAGAATGAACCTATAAACTATCCTGCAATACCTCTTTCAATCCTCTTCTGAGTTTAAGAACCATGAAAGCTTGCAAGCATTTTGCTTATAGATTTCACTTTCAATCCTCTTCTGAGTTTAAGGTTTAACATTAGGAAATTGTATGTGTGAAGATTGCGAAGTCTTTCAATCCTCTTCTGAGTTTAAGCTTAGCATTAAAAAGAGGATTAATACAATCTAGCAAGAAACTTTCAATCCTCTTCTGAGTTTAAGAAAGTGTTGAAGCGTCAACCCTTAGAACCCTGTTGTTCCACTTTCAATCCTCTTCTGAGTTTAAGGCCCCTGCCATGAGCATATAGCCCATGGCCCGCTTACTTTCAATCCTCTTCTGAGTTTAAGATAGTAAAATGAGTGTTGAAGAAGAAATACAAAAATTAACTTTCAATCCTCTTCTGAGTTTAAGAATAGTGAGTAACCTGGACATGTTGGAGCAATACCTTTCAATCCTCTTCTGAGTTTAAGTTATTGCTTCTACATCCACAAATCCTTTATTCCATTCTTTCAATCCTCTTCTGAGTTTAAGATGCAATACGGTGCTATGTCAGTTAGTAGTTTATCAATTCTTTCAATCCTCTTCTGAGTTTAAGTAGTTGTGTACTAGCATTGCATGGTTTATCAACTATATTCTTTCAATCCTCTTCTGAGTTTAAGATTGTAACTAATTTTGCATGTATAATAAAAGGTAGAAACTTTCAATCCTCTTCTGAGTTTAAGACTTACTAATTGACCAAGTATTGGGCTTGTAATTATGTCCTCTTTCAATCCTCTTCTGAGTTTAAGGATGAAAAAAAAGGAATATGTTAGTGCAGAAGAAATACTTTCAATCCTCTTCTGAGTTTAAGAATACATTGTCAAGCAAGTAGCTAAGGATGCGAAGTTGACTTTCAATCCTCTTCTGAGTTTAAGGGGAAGACTTCGTAGAAAATCCAATTGCTACAGCAATTGAACTTTCAATCCTCTTCTGAGTTTAAGTGACATGAATGACAAATATGACATACATGAGCATCTATCTTTCAATCCTCTTCTGAGTTTAAGGTTCTAGCTTTATTTTCCATACAAATACAGATGAAAACTTTCAATCCTCTTCTGAGTTTAAGTTATTTTCATATGGAAACCCAAAAACAAATAGTTGAATGCTTTCAATCCTCTTCTGAGTTTAAGGCTTAAAAGTAAATTGTATAAGCAATTTTGGCATAACTTTCAATCCTCTTCTGAGTTTAAGTTTTTTCTTATGGCCGAAGAAATAATAAGAGGAATAAACTTTCAATCCTCTTCTGAGTTTAAGCTCTTTTGATATCCTTCAATTACTCCTTTTAAATACCTTTCAATCCTCTTCTGAGTTTAAGTTCGGATTGGCACTAGGTTTTTCCTCATCAATTAAGGACTTTCAATCCTCTTCTGAGTTTAAGTTTGAAGTCGTTAATGTTCTCTTCTATATTTTCTAACTTTCAATCCTCTTCTGAGTTTAAGAGCTACTCGGCGTTGAAATTCCAGTAAACAGAATCTCCTTTCAATCCTCTTCTGAGTTTAAGAAAGAGAAATGTGTGAAATATTTTGCGCCGTATGATCCTCTTTCAATCCTCTTCTGAGTTTAAGAATTCAAGCTTGATTGCAAAACCTGAGGAATTATTGCAGCTCTTTCAATCCTCTTCTGAGTTTAAGTACAAGTCATAATCACCACTAGCATAAACTTTATAATTTGCTTTCAATCCTCTTCTGAGTTTAAGGTGAACTTAAACTTTCAGATAAGGAATTAGAAGAATTATCTTTCAATCCTCTTCTGAGTTTAAGCTGTTATACCACGCTCAAGAATACGTTCTAGCTATATAACTTTCAATCCTCTTCTGAGTTTAAGATAAAAAGATTGAGACAAATCAAATGACGATCATAACAACCTTTCAATCCTCTTCTGAGTTTAAGGAAATGTATTCCGTTTCAAAGGAGAATCTCATCTCTTCTTTCAATCCTCTTCTGAGTTTAAGATTCTATTTGCCTCCATTAATTGGTTATGTTGCTAGTCTTTCAATCCTCTTCTGAGTTTAAGCAAGCTGCAAAAATTAAAAATACAGTTGTTTAAAAACTTTCAATCCTCTTCTGAGTTTAAGTTGAAGCAAATTAATAATTGCATTTAAGCTTTGCGTTACTCTTTCAATCCTCTTCTGAGTTTAAGATAACATTTTTGCCCTCTAAATCCTTAAATGTCTTTATTCTTTCAATCCTCTTCTGAGTTTAAGGTTAAGTGAACGAATAGAACAATTGGTCAACGAAGCCTTTCAATCCTCTTCTGAGTTTAAGCAAAGGTGCCTTAGCTGGTTCAGCTGGTTGCTTAGCACTTTCAATCCTCTTCTGAGTTTAAGAAGTTAACGCAGGTTCTATAAATCCTCTTTTCCTTTTTGCTTTCAATCCTCTTCTGAGTTTAAGCTGAGTGATAGAATAAAGTATTACTCGGTAGATATTTTCTTTCAATCCTCTTCTGAGTTTAAGGGGTAGATCAATATGACTATTGGGTATGGGAAATTAAGGCCTTTCAATCCTCTTCTGAGTTTAAGTAAGTAGCACTCAGTGTTGGAGTTGAACTAAGCAAGGATCTCTTTCAATCCTCTTCTGAGTTTAAGAAGAGCTGTTAGATTGGATCCTGATCCAAAGAAAAAAACTTTCAATCCTCTTCTGAGTTTAAGGAGGATACAATTCTTAACGCTTTAGTAGGTGCAGGAGTACTTTCAATCCTCTTCTGAGTTTAAGTACTCCTCATGTGTTACTAGCGGAAGATGTTACTGGTACTTTCAATCCTCTTCTGAGTTTAAGGGAACTGCTTCTTACATAAATGGCCAGCTTATGTTTTACAACTTTCAATCCTCTTCTGAGTTTAAGTAGAAAGAGAATTAGCAGGAACATTTATAGGAAGGGACTTTCAATCCTCTTCTGAGTTTAAGCTGCAATCCTACAATTTGCCCTAAGCCAAAGCTTAAACCACTTTCAATCCTCTTCTGAGTTTAAGTGATTATACAGGGACTGCGATATTAATTGTACCAGCTGCTTTCAATCCTCTTCTGAGTTTAAGAATGCCTGCCTTTGTCTATCGTATCAGTTGAAGGATCTTTCAATCCTCTTCTGAGTTTAAGGCAACTAGAAATTGTTTTCATTGATATTTATTGGCAACACTTTCAATCCTCTTCTGAGTTTAAGGGTAATATACCAAACACATTTTGATATTGCGTTAAATTCTTTCAATCCTCTTCTGAGTTTAAGCTATCTCCTTTTGGATAAGTATAAGATTTCTCAATATATCTTTCAATCCTCTTCTGAGTTTAAGTTAAAGCATATGCTTGATAAACCTATTGAACCAAACTTTCAATCCTCTTCTGAGTTTAAGGAAAATAACAATTTTTCCAACTACGAAAGGGGTTCTTACCTTTCAATCCTCTTCTGAGTTTAAGGAAGAGTTGCCTTTTGAGGGCGAAGGTGAGCTTTTGCTCTTTCAATCCTCTTCTGAGTTTAAGGGCCTGTTACTAACGTTTGGCCATAATACGTGCTACTATCTTTCAATCCTCTTCTGAGTTTAAGTGAAGAAACAAGAAGTTGAAGAGGGTGAAAATAAAGCACTTTCAATCCTCTTCTGAGTTTAAGTCTCAGACCGTAACAATAAGTCTACCTCCAAACCAGAACTTTCAATCCTCTTCTGAGTTTAAGTACCAAACGGGTATCTCAAAATAAGCAAAAAGTTAAGCTTTCAATCCTCTTCTGAGTTTAAGAATAGCTTTGTTAGTAGCTATCTTAACGATTTTAACTTTCAATCCTCTTCTGAGTTTAAGGCTTGAGATTTTTGTCAAATACTACATATGCTGTTTGTGTCTTTCAATCCTCTTCTGAGTTTAAGTGTGCCAAAACTGTAAACTAAATGAAGGAGAAGTTTGCAACTTTCAATCCTCTTCTGAGTTTAAGAGCCTATCATGGTTGAGCTTTACAATAGGTTGCCTCACTTTCAATCCTCTTCTGAGTTTAAGAATAAGTAGAGTTCCATCTGTAACAGGCGGATTACCACCCTTTCAATCCTCTTCTGAGTTTAAGGTATACAATGGATTGAAGAGAATCTTATGGATGAAATTCACTTTCAATCCTCTTCTGAGTTTAAGAAAAAGGGATGACCGAAAGTGAAAAAAAATTATTTAATTACTTTCAATCCTCTTCTGAGTTTAAGCTGATTTCCATCCAACTTTTTTACCAGCAAGCCATGGCGCTTTCAATCCTCTTCTGAGTTTAAGGTTTTTGACAAAGGAAAAGAATTGATAATTAGAAAAACTTTCAATCCTCTTCTGAGTTTAAGAGGAATTGAAGAAACGGATTCAGATATCTTTTGTACTCTTTCAATCCTCTTCTGAGTTTAAGAGCCTCACCCTTTAGAGTAATCACAACTGGCCCATCTTTCAATCCTCTTCTGAGTTTAAGGTTTACGAAAGATTGGAATTTGTGGAATACTAGCTGGCGCTTTCAATCCTCTTCTGAGTTTAAGTCATTAGAATGTGTAAAGAATGTTTTCAGCTTCACTTTACTTTCAATCCTCTTCTGAGTTTAAGACCTAGAAAGTCAAAGACTCTAGATTGCTATGTATCCTGCTTTCAATCCTCTTCTGAGTTTAAGAAGTAATTGGAGTCATATCCAGATTCCGCTCGATTCTTCTTTCAATCCTCTTCTGAGTTTAAGTGATTTAGAGCTATAGGAGTTGGAATTGTTTGAACTTGACTTTCAATCCTCTTCTGAGTTTAAGCCAATTACAGCTGGACGAATTCTTAAGGTATCTGTTAGCCTTTCAATCCTCTTCTGAGTTTAAGAAGATAAACAAATAGATCCTAAACGAAAAACCAAAAAACTTTCAATCCTCTTCTGAGTTTAAGATGTTTAGAATGGTTAAAGAAAAAGGGAGTCAATAAGAACTTTCAATCCTCTCCTTAGTGTTTAAGTATTACTAGAAAAAACACAAATAGACTTGATGAATTCTGGGATTATATAAAGTGGAACATTAAGGAATTATTTGCCTTAGTGTAAAGTGTATGACGTGATTATTGCAAGTGGAGGTCTAGTGCGGTACATCTTAATCCTAAAATACTTTTGAATCATATTGCTTGAGTTTTCAAGCTTGTTGCTTTCTGCGGCTAAAGCAATAATGCTGCAGGTCTAGATGGTTTTACCTCTCCAGTACTGGTATC
>Ga0105117_1000369_pt1 | contig 11904 bp, 5 predicted proteins | sample OSP_15_2_FD_79144 | JGI IMG/M metagenome (GOLD analysis project Ga0105117, IMG submission 79144) | Extremophilic microbial mat communities from Yellowstone National Park, USA - OSPB_Slides-mat_host_7_15 | ecosystem: Environmental > Aquatic > Thermal springs > Hot (42-90C) > Microbial mats ... | reverse complement strand
ATCAGTTAACGAGTAATCCCTAATTGCAACTATTACCTTAAGGGGAGGGTTAAGTTTCTGTAGCTTAAGTGTTATTAATAGAGCTTCCATATCGTTTTCCATTATGACTATAGCGTTTTTTGCGTAATTGACACCAGCTGAAATTAAGTTATTATCATCCTTAGGATCACCTAGAATTACCGCATCTCCTCTATTATTGTTCGCAATGTCTTTAGAACTGGTCAACACAATGTAATCCACACCAAGTCTATTTAGCCTCCTAACGGCACTTAGTATTTCAGTACCGTTACCGATTAAAATAGTATGACCTTTCATATGTCTACCTCTCCATCTAGCTTTTGCGTCATTCCATGTAACCCTACTTATTAAGGTAGCTACAATACTCTGTATTATGCTAGTATATAATCCTACCGCAAGGATAATAGTCAACGTTAGTATTATCTTTTCGGTAGAAGTCATTTGGTAAATGTTCGGTGAATATAATCCTACTGTTGTTACTACATTCACTCCAGCGTAAATTGCGGAAATCCAGTCTAGATGCTGGTAGTTCACAAAAACTATAGCATTAATGAGTACTGCTACACCTAATAGCATTATTTGAATATAGATTCTCTTAAATACTGAATATGGCGCAACAAGATTTTCCAGGATCGGTATAACTATCCTATTCCAAATTTTGCCCTTATCCACAAATAGGAGTATAATATTATTGATATTTTAAACAATCGCTTAGATTTGGGAAAAATCCTTAATAGCTTAACCTTGCTATTTCACTTATGAAGCTAATAAATAGGAGGAATTTCTTAAAATTACTCCTCATATCCTCATCGTTGTTGGTCTTGGGTAGGTTATCAATTAGTGAAATGCAACATGCTCAAAATGGTTTAACACCATTTGGTTCTTGGTATGTAGTTCAATATAGTCAAATCGTACCAGATATTCTACTAAATAACTATGTTTTAACGGTGGATGGTGATGTCGAGAACCCGGTACAATTAACTTATCAAAATTTACTTAACATGCCTTCAATTGAGGTTAAGGATACAATACAATGCGTTTCGGACCCCTATTTTCTAAGAGCAAATGTAGTTTGGAAGGGAGTACCATTGAGCAATATAATCGAAATAGTTAAACCTAAGCCTAGTGTAATAAAAGTAGTTGGTTACGGTGCTGATGGCTACACTGCAGATTTGCCTATAGAAAAGGCAAATGATCCAAATGTGCTAGTAACTTACATGGCTGATGGTAAACCATTGCCACAAGTTCATGGCTATCCAGTTAGGCTTTCAGTACCAGGATGGTGGGGTTATACTTACATTAAATGGCTAGTTAGGCTTCATTTCACATCTAAAAACATTTTAGGCTATTGGGAATCTCTGGGGTACCCTGATTATGCGAAAAAGTAACATTGGAATGATTATTTCGGCAATAATTCCATCATTTTCGTTAATTTACCAACCAGTTTGGATATTAGGACTAATGATAGGTTCCATATCTTCTACTAAGGCCTTTGACCCAACTTTTAAGGATTCGATTTACAGCCCTAATTTTCGAAAAAATACGTCAATAATCCTACTAATATTATCAATCTTAGAGGGTATTTCGGGATTCGGCGCAGGTCCACAAACTTCAAATATAATTAGTACATTAACTTTTAACTTGTTAAATAGAGGAAACTCTTTAGAATTACATCTAGCTATAATAATTCCATTGGCACTATTCTTCATCTTGCATACCGTCTCTGGATTTGGGTCATTATTACTTTCAAAAGGTATCAAAAATCCAATACTATTTAAATACGTCATCCCTTTAGTTTGGATAATAATGTATCTCGTGGTAGTCTATTTGGATCTATATTACTTTTTATGACTTAAATGCCCATTTTTAATAGGAAAATTTCCAAAATTAATAATAAAGATTTATATATGTGTATAAAGTAATGTAGATTATGTATCCAAAAAAGAGAAAATATTATACAATACGAAAGACATCAATCTGTCATTCGGGTTATAGAATATTTGAATGTGAAAGTGAGGAGAAATGTACCCTAATTGCGTGCACCCATGTAAGTAATTTATCAAGCCCCTTATTTTTTAACTCCTGAAAATTTTAGTTAAGAAACTTTTTAAGAGTCCCACAAGAGATGATTTTTATGTCAATAAAAATAGCTATAGATAATAAAGAGATTGTAGCTAACGAAGGAGAGACAATTTTATCAGTCCTAAAGAGGAATGGCATTTATATTCCACACATATGTTACAATGAAGGACTAGTTCCCATAGAAAGCTGTGATTCCTGCCTAATTGAGGTTAATGGGAAACTAGTTAGAGCTTGTTCAACAAGGGTCAAAGATGGAATGAACATTTCAGTCAACTCTAAAAGATCTATGGAAGCAAGGAAGAACGCAATCTCAAGGATACTGAGATATCATAAGTTGTACTGCAGCATGTGTGAAAATAATAATGGGGATTGCGTTCTTCACGAGTCTGTAATAAAATTGAATATTAACTCTCAGAAGTACATTGAAAAGCCTTATCAAGTTGACGATAGTGGACCCTTCTATGTATATGATCCATCTCAATGTATATTATGTGGAAGATGTGTTGAGGCTTGCCAAGATTTTGCAGTAAACGAGGTAATATGGATTAATTGGGATCTCAATCCCCCAAGGGTAGTTTGGGATAATGGTAATCCAATAGGTAACTCCTCATGCGTGAATTGCGGTACATGTGTTACTGTTTGCCCAGTTAACGCATTAATGGAGAAGTCAATGGTAGGGGAGGCTGGCTATCTCACCTGGATTAATAATGATTTAAAGAAAAAGGCAATAGAGGCTATAGGGAAAGCTGAGGATAACTTTAGCTTATTAATGACTTTTAGTGAAATTGAGGCTAATGCTAGAAGTTCGCAAATAAAAAAGACTAAAACAGTGTGTATATACTGTGGTGTTGGATGCTCATTTGAGGTTTGGACCAAGGGTAGAAAGATATTAAAAGTTGAGCCAAAACCAGAATCTCCTGCAAATGGTATTCTAACTTGCGTAAAGGGTAAGTTTGGATGGGATTTCGTAAATAGTCCAGAGAGAATTACTAAGCCTTTAATAAGGGAAGGAGATAGGTTTAGAGAAGCTAGTTGGGATGAGGCCATTTCATATATAGCTAAAAGGTTAAAGGAGATTAAGGAGAGGTATAGTCCAGATTCCATTGGCTTCATAGCATCGGATAAGATGAGCAATGAAGAGGCTTATCTACTGCAGAAATTATCAAGGGCTGTAATAGGTACTAACAATGTAGATAACTCAGCAAGATATTGTCAAGCTCCAGCAACAATTGGATTATGGAGAACAGTGGGAATAGGCGCTGATTCGGGTACAATTAAGGACATTGAAAACGCTAACCTAATTATAATTGTTGGGCACAATACCACTGAGAGTCATCCCGTGATAGGAAGTAAGGTAAAGAGGGCTAAGAAGATTAAGGGTTCAAAGATTGTGGTAATCGACGTTAGAAAACACGAGATCGCTGAAAAGGCTGACTTGTTTATCAAACCTAAGCCTGGTACTGACGCAGCAGTCTTAGCTGGTGTTACTAAATACCTTATTGATCAAGGATGGGTTGATAAGGAATTTATCGATAAGAAGGTTAATGGCTTTGAGGAGTTTAAGGAATCCATAAAGGGATTCACATTAGATTACGTGGAAAGTATAACCGGTGTTCCTAGAGAGAAAATAGTTAAACTTGCTGAAATTGTTCATAATGCAAGTAGTGTAGCAGTGCTATGGGGAATGGGAGTAACTCAACATTTAGGCGGAGCTGATACTTCAACGATAATTTCAGACCTATTGCTCATAACTGGAAATTATGGGAAACCGGGTAGTGGGGCATTCCCAATGAGAGGTCATAATAACGTTCAAGGAGTTAGTGATTTCGGTTGTTTACCTAATTATTTACCCGGATATCAAAAACTAGAGGATGAAAACATAATAGGGAAATTCGAGGAAGCTTGGGGTGTTAAGTTAAACAGAAAAGCTGGATTACAGATACCACAGATGATCGAAGGTGTACTAGAGGGAAAAATTCACGCGTTATATATAGTTGGCGAGGATACTGTAATGGTTGATTGTGGAACTCCTTTAACTAAACAAGCTTTAGAGAAAGTAGACTTCCTAGTGGTACAAGATATGTTCATGACTGAGACTGCAAAGCTAGCTGATGTAATATTGCCCGCAACTGCTAGCCTAGAGAAGGATGGTACATTCGTTAATACCGAAAGGAGAATACAAAGGTTTTACAAGGCTATGGAACCAATGGGTGATTCTAAACCTGACTGGGAAATAATACAAATGGTTGCTAACGCATTAGGAGCAAATTGGAGCTATAAACATCCAGCAGAGATAATGGATGAGATAGCTAAACTATGTCCTATATTCGCTGGAGTTAGCTATTCAAGATTAGAAGGGTTTAATAGTCTATTATGGCCAGTTAATGAGGATGGAAGCGATATCCCGTTGCTTTATACAAATGCCTTTGCTACTAAAGATGGTAAGGCTATACTTTATCCATTAACCTGGAAGCCACCAGAACTAAAGGATGAAGTTCACAAAGTGACTGTAAATACTGGAAGGGTATTAGAGCACTTCCATGTAGGTAATATGACTAGGAGAGTTGAGGGTTTGAGGAGAAAAGTTCCAGAGACATTTGTAGAGGTCTCTAAAGAGTTAGCCTCTAAGTACTCCATCAAAGACGGTGACCTTGTGCTTGTTAAGTCCAAATTCGGTGGAGAAATTAGAGCGAGGGCTATAGTTAGTGATAGGGTAGAGGGCGAGGAGATCTTTATACCTCTATATGCATCAGATCCTTCCAAAGGTGTAAATAACTTAACTGGGTTAGTGATAGATAAGGCTAGTGGCACTCCAGGGTATAAGGATACGCCGGTTGTTATCGAGAAAATAGAAGAGGGCAAGGGTGGGAGCCCCTTACCCTTAGATAATTGGAGATTTCACGTGAATGAAAGGAGAAGACAAATAGGTATAGAGGTGGAGAAGAAATGGAAGAGGGAGGAGTTCAAACCATTGACAAGCTAATTGAACAATTAATTGAGAGTAGAGAAGCCATCGAGAGTTTTTTGAAACTAATTAACGCTCTACAAAAGACTGGAATCTTGCCATTGCTAGTAGGAATTGTGAATAGTCTCGACCACAATTTGGCCTTTTTAGCCGAGCAAAACGCAATGTTGATAAGGAATGTTAATGTAATATATGGTGTACTTAGTGGGAAAGAGGAAGCTAAGGATATTAGTTTAACTGAATTAATTAAACAGCTTAACGACCCAGACGTAAAGAGAGGACTATATTTATTACTAAAGATACTTAAGGCGATTGGAAGTGCAAGTAAAGAGGTTTAACTTAGTAAGGGTTAAGGAGAATGAGGAATATAAGGATAGCGATTTCGTTGCAGTAGAGGAACCATTAAATATAAGGGTTTGTTTTGAAAAGTGTGAAGATTTCGCCATAATAATGAGAACGCCAGGGCATGATAAAGAGCTTTCCTTAGGTTTTTTATATTCTGAAGGTGTAATAAACTCTATTCATGACGTTGAGAGTATTGAGCAAGTGAAGAATAATGCTGTCGAGGTTAGATTAAGTAAGCCAGTTAAAGTAAGAATAAGAGACTTAATTGTAAATTCAAGTTGTGGAGTTTGTGGTAGAGCTTTTCTATATACGTTAAATATACTTAAATCAGATCTGAAAGTTAAAAAAGAGCTGATTTTCTCGTTTCCAGAAAAATTGAGGGAGAAACAGAGTGTGTTTAACATTAGCGGAGGTCTCCACGCTACGGCGTTATTTGATCCTCACGGAGAATTATTGCTTATATATGAGGATGTGGGGAGACATAATGCTGTTGATAAGGTAGTTGGTAAACTTCTATTAGAGGATAAGGTTCCAGCAAGTAATTACTTGCTGGAACCTTATCCTCTAATAGAAGTTTACCAACTACCTTATCAACAGCATTATGTCTCCCCACATCCTCATATATAAGCAATAATTCTCCGTGAGGATCAAATAACGCCGTAGCGTGGAGACCTCCGCTAATGTTAAACACACTCTGTTTCTCCCTCAATTTTTCTGGAAACGAGAAAATCAGCTCTTTTTTAACTTTCAGATCTGATTTAAGTATATTTAACGTATATAGAAAAGCTCTACCACAAACTCCACAACTTGAATTTACAATTAAGTCTCTTATTCTTACTTTAACTGGCTTACTTAATCTAACCTCGACAGCATTATTCTTCACTTGCTCAATACTCTCAACGTCATGAATAGAGTTTATTACACCTTCAGAATATAAAAAACCTAAGGAAAGCTCTTTATCATGCCCTGGCGTTCTCATTATTATGGCGAAATCTTCACACTTTTCAAAACAAACCCTTATATTTAATGGTTCCTCTACTGCAACGAAATCGCTATCCTTATATTCCTCATTCTCCTTAACCCTTACTAAGTTAAACCTCTTTACTTGCACTTCCAATCGCCTTAAGTATCTTTAGTAATAAATATAGTCCTCTCTTTACGTCTGGGTCGTTAAGCTGTTTAATTAATTCAGTTAAACTAATATCCTTAGCTTCCTCTTTCCCACTAAGTACACCATATATTACATTAACATTCCTTATCAACATTGCGTTTTGCTCGGCTAAAAAGGCCAAATTGTGGTCGAGACTATTCACAATTCCTACTAGCAATGGCAAGATTCCAGTCTTTTGTAGAGCGTTAATTAGTTTCAAAAAACTCTCGATGGCTTCTCTACTCTCAATTAATTGTTCAATTAGCTTGTCAATGGTTTGAACTCCTCCCTCTTCCATTTCTTCTCCACCTCTATACCTATTTGTCTTCTCCTTTCATTCACGTGAAATCTCCAATTATCTAAGGGTAAGGGGCTCCCACCCTTGCCCTCTTCTATTTTCTCGATAACAACCGGCGTATCCTTATACCCTGGAGTGCCACTAGCCTTATCTATCACTAACCCAGTTAAGTTATTTACACCTTTGGAAGGATCTGATGCATATAGAGGTATAAAGATCTCCTCGCCCTCTACCCTATCACTAACTATAGCCCTCGCTCTAATTTCTCCACCGAATTTGGACTTAACAAGCACAAGGTCACCGTCTTTGATGGAGTACTTAGAGGCTAACTCTTTAGAGACCTCTACAAATGTCTCTGGAACTTTTCTCCTCAAACCCTCAACTCTCCTAGTCATATTACCTACATGGAAGTGCTCTAATACCCTTCCAGTATTTACAGTCACTTTGTGAACTTCATCCTTTAGTTCTGGTGGCTTCCAGGTTAATGGATAAAGTATAGCCTTACCATCTTTAGTAGCAAAGGCATTTGTATAAAGCAACGGGATATCGCTTCCATCCTCATTAACTGGCCATAATAGACTATTAAACCCTTCTAATCTTGAATAGCTAACTCCAGCGAATATAGGACATAGTTTAGCTATCTCATCCATTATCTCTGCTGGATGTTTATAGCTCCAATTTGCTCCTAATGCGTTAGCAACCATTTGTATTATTTCCCAGTCAGGTTTAGAATCACCCATTGGTTCCATAGCCTTGTAAAACCTTTGTATTCTCCTTTCGGTATTAACGAATGTACCATCCTTCTCTAGGCTAGCAGTTGCGGGCAATATTACATCAGCTAGCTTTGCAGTCTCAGTCATGAACATATCTTGTACCACTAGGAAGTCTACTTTCTCTAAAGCTTGTTTAGTTAAAGGAGTTCCACAATCAACCATTACAGTATCCTCGCCAACTATATATAACGCGTGAATTTTTCCCTCTAGTACACCTTCGATCATCTGTGGTATCTGTAATCCAGCTTTTCTGTTTAACTTAACACCCCAAGCTTCCTCGAATTTCCCTATTATGTTTTCATCCTCTAGTTTTTGATATCCGGGTAAATAATTAGGTAAACAACCGAAATCACTAACTCCTTGAACGTTATTATGACCTCTCATTGGGAATGCCCCACTACCCGGTTTCCCATAATTTCCAGTTATGAGCAATAGGTCTGAAATTATCGTTGAAGTATCAGCTCCGCCTAAATGTTGAGTTACTCCCATTCCCCATAGCACTGCTACACTACTTGCATTATGAACAATTTCAGCAAGTTTAACTATTTTCTCTCTAGGAACACCGGTTATACTTTCCACGTAATCTAATGTGAATCCCTTTATGGATTCCTTAAACTCCTCAAAGCCATTAACCTTCTTATCGATAAATTCCTTATCAACCCATCCTTGATCAATAAGGTATTTAGTAACACCAGCTAAGACTGCTGCGTCAGTACCAGGCTTAGGTTTGATAAACAAGTCAGCCTTTTCAGCGATCTCGTGTTTTCTAACGTCGATTACCACAATCTTTGAACCCTTAATCTTCTTAGCCCTCTTTACCTTACTTCCTATCACGGGATGACTCTCAGTGGTATTGTGCCCAACAATTATAATTAGGTTAGCGTTTTCAATGTCCTTAATTGTACCCGAATCAGCGCCTATTCCCACTGTTCTCCATAATCCAATTGTTGCTGGAGCTTGACAATATCTTGCTGAGTTATCTACATTGTTAGTACCTATTACAGCCCTTGATAATTTCTGCAGTAGATAAGCCTCTTCATTGCTCATCTTATCCGATGCTATGAAGCCAATGGAATCTGGACTATACCTCTCCTTAATCTCCTTTAACCTTTTAGCTATATATGAAATGGCCTCATCCCAACTAGCTTCTCTAAACCTATCTCCTTCCCTTATTAAAGGCTTAGTAATTCTCTCTGGACTATTTACGAAATCCCATCCAAACTTACCCTTTACGCAAGTTAGAATACCATTTGCAGGAGATTCTGGTTTTGGCTCAACTTTTAATATCTTTCTACCCTTGGTCCAAACCTCAAATGAGCATCCAACACCACAGTATATACACACTGTTTTAGTCTTTTTTATTTGCGAACTTCTAGCATTAGCCTCAATTTCACTAAAAGTCATTAATAAGCTAAAGTTATCCTCAGCTTTCCCTATAGCCTCTATTGCCTTTTTCTTTAAATCATTATTAATCCAGGTGAGATAGCCAGCCTCCCCTACCATTGACTTCTCCATTAATGCGTTAACTGGGCAAACAGTAACACATGTACCGCAATTCACGCATGAGGAGTTACCTATTGGATTACCATTATCCCAAACTACCCTTGGGGGATTGAGATCCCAATTAATCCATATTACCTCGTTTACTGCAAAATCTTGGCAAGCCTCAACACATCTTCCACATAATATACATTGAGATGGATCATATACATAGAAGGGTCCACTATCGTCAACTTGATAAGGCTTTTCAATGTACTTCTGAGAGTTAATATTCAATTTTATTACAGACTCGTGAAGAACGCAATCCCCATTATTATTTTCACACATGCTGCAGTACAACTTATGATATCTCAGTATCCTTGAGATTGCGTTCTTCCTTGCTTCCATAGATCTTTTAGAGTTGACTGAAATGTTCATTCCATCTTTGACCCTTGTTGAACAAGCTCTAACTAGTTTCCCATTAACCTCAATTAGGCAGGAATCACAGCTTTCTATGGGAACTAGTCCTTCATTGTAACATATGTGTGGAATATAAATGCCATTCCTCTTTAGGACTGATAAAATTGTCTCTCCTTCGTTAGCTACAATCTCTTTATTATCTATAGCTATTTTTATTGACATAAAAATCATCTCTTGTGGGACTCTTAAAAAGTTTCTTAACTAAAATTTTCAGGAGTTAAAAAATAAGGGGCTTGATAAATTACTTACATGGGTGCACGCAATTAGGGTACATTTCTCCTCACTTTCACATTCAAATATTCTATAACCCGAATGACAGATTGATGTCTTTCGTATTGTATAATATTTTCTCTTTTTTGGATACATAATCTACATTACTTTATACACATATATAAATCTTTATTATTAATTTTGGAAATTTTCCTATTAAAAATGGGCATTTAAGTCATAAAAAGTAATATAGATCCAAATAGACTACCACGAGATACATTATTATCCAAACTAAAGGGATGACGTATTTAAATAGTATTGGATTTTTGATACCTTTTGAAAGTAATAATGACCCAAATCCAGAGACGGTATGCAAGATGAAGAATAGTGCCAATGGAATTATTATAGCTAGATGTAATTCTAAAGAGTTTCCTCTATTTAACAAGTTAAAAGTTAATGTACTAATTATATTTGAAGTTTGTGGACCTGCGCCGAATCCCGAAATACCCTCTAAGATTGATAATATTAGTAGGATTATTGACGTATTTTTTCGAAAATTAGGGCTGTAAATCGAATCCTTAAAAGTTGGGTCAAAGGCCTTAGTAGAAGATATGGAACCTATCATTAGTCCTAATATCCAAACTGGTTGGTAAATTAACGAAAATGATGGAATTATTGCCGAAATAATCATTCCAATGTTACTTTTTCGCATAATCAGGGTACCCCAGAGATTCCCAATAGCCTAAAATGTTTTTAGATGTGAAATGAAGCCTAACTAGCCATTTAATGTAAGTATAACCCCACCATCCTGGTACTGAAAGCCTAACTGGATAGCCATGAACTTGTGGCAATGGTTTACCATCAGCCATGTAAGTTACTAGCACATTTGGATCATTTGCCTTTTCTATAGGCAAATCTGCAGTGTAGCCATCAGCACCGTAACCAACTACTTTTATTACACTAGGCTTAGGTTTAACTATTTCGATTATATTGCTCAATGGTACTCCCTTCCAAACTACATTTGCTCTTAGAAAATAGGGGTCCGAAACGCATTGTATTGTATCCTTAACCTCAATTGAAGGCATGTTAAGTAAATTTTGATAAGTTAATTGTACCGGGTTCTCGACATCACCATCCACCGTTAAAACATAGTTATTTAGTAGAATATCTGGTACGATTTGACTATATTGAACTACATACCAAGAACCAAATGGTGTTAAACCATTTTGAGCATGTTGCATTTCACTAATTGATAACCTACCCAAGACCAACAACGATGAGGATATGAGGAGTAATTTTAAGAAATTCCTCCTATTTATTAGCTTCATAAGTGAAATAGCAAGGTTAAGCTATTAAGGATTTTTCCCAAATCTAAGCGATTGTTTAAAATATCAATAATATTATACTCCTATTTGTGGATAAGGGCAAAATTTGGAATAGGATAGTTATACCGATCCTGGAAAATCTTGTTGCGCCATATTCAGTATTTAAGAGAATCTATATTCAAATAATGCTATTAGGTGTAGCAGTACTCATTAATGCTATAGTTTTTGTGAACTACCAGCATCTAGACTGGATTTCCGCAATTTACGCTGGAGTGAATGTAGTAACAACAGTAGGATTATATTCACCGAACATTTACCAAATGACTTCTACCGAAAAGATAATACTAACGTTGACTATTATCCTTGCGGTAGGATTATATACTAGCATAATACAGAGTATTGTAGCTACCTTAATAAGTAGGGTTACATGGAATGACGCAAAAGCTAGATGGAGAGGTAGACATATGAAAGGTCATACTATTTTAATCGGTAACGGTACTGAAATACTAAGTGCCGTTAGGAGGCTAAATAGACTTGGTGTGGATTACATTGTGTTGACCAGTTCTAAAGACATTGCGAACAATAATAGAGGAGATGCGGTAATTCTAGGTGATCCTAAGGATGATAATAACTTAATTTCAGCTGGTGTCAATTACGCAAAAAACGCTATAGTCATAATGGAAAACGATATGGAAGCTCTATTAATAACACTTAAGCTACAGAAACTTAACCCTCCCCTTAAGGTAATAGTTGCAATTAGGGATTACTCGTTAACTGAT
>Ga0105117_1000367_pt1 | contig 12030 bp, 12 predicted proteins | sample OSP_15_2_FD_79144 | JGI IMG/M metagenome (GOLD analysis project Ga0105117, IMG submission 79144) | Extremophilic microbial mat communities from Yellowstone National Park, USA - OSPB_Slides-mat_host_7_15 | ecosystem: Environmental > Aquatic > Thermal springs > Hot (42-90C) > Microbial mats ... | reverse complement strand
AGTATAAACCTCTCTTTTGAAGCTCACGAATAACTGGTGCCATCTTAATAATCTCAGGCCTGGTACCAACAACAAGCATCAGCTCAGTCAATCTTCTCCTCCTAGGCTAAAATATTATAGTTCTACTATTAATGTAAGCGATCTTGGATCTGGATATCACGCGAATGTATGCGGAGAGTAAGGTAATCATGGAGGCAAGAAGATGTATATACGCATCTATGGATTTATCAGAGTTAATGTGAAATTCTTTATGATGATTTTATCTACCTTAAAACTGGGTAATATATCCCCTATTATTGTTGGATACATCTGATCATCAATGGCGGTCATAAAAGAAAATTATTTTTAGTTATAATTTATTTAAAAATCAAGTATCAAGAAATAACTCATTATGACTGATTTGTGATAAATCATAAAAAATCAAAATCATCTATAGCAATGAATTAGGCTAGATGAAGTAATATCTACTTTGTATCCATTATTTTTTAATAGTCTAATTATTTCATATAACTTTTCTTTATTAAGATGAAACTCAAAAATTATTTGGTCGAAAGTATCAGATATTAATTCTATATTATATTTTATTAGTTCATATTCACAACCTTCACAATCAAGTTTCAATATAGCATGCTTATTTATTTTGTAATTATTGATTAGATTTTGTAAATTTGTTACTTGTACTGGGACAATATTATCATTTACGAATTCTTTGTTGGCTGAATGAGTGGGAGAAATGATTGAATGAGGAGTGTAAATAAAATCATTAGAGCTAGTCAAAATGTATGCATTAACGGGAATAATTTTGGTGGAAAATAAATTAAGTTTAATATTAATTAAAAGTTCTTTAAAAGCACGTGGTTGAGGTTCAACAGCGATACATCTTCTTGCTCCTTTAGCACAAAAATAAATTGAACTATCACCGACAAACGCGCCTATATCAACGACATCTCTATCGTAAACATTAATATTATAAACTTCGTTAATGAATACTTCACCTAATGGATGATAATATCTTATGAATTTATATCCGCAAACATCAACTATAATATTATTTAATAAAATTTTAAGCTTAATTCTATCTCTAAATTTAGATAGCGCTACTAATAAATCACGTAAGCTTACTGGATCATAATCAAATGATTTCTTGTTTCTTAAAATTATTCTTATTCTATTTACTTTATAGTTAAAGAATTTTTGTAATAATAAAATTATAATTATTTCATAAAAGTTTTCAAAATAACTTATTGCGTATATGGTTGCTCTTAAATAGTTTAAGAGATTTCTTATCAACACCGTAAATTAATTTGCCTTTCTTTTTGCGTACATATAGAAAAGATCTTTTGAAAAAGCGACTCTTTTTAGTAAGTATTTATATCCATATTTGACAAAAAATTAATTAAAATTTGTAAAAATTCCTGTTTATGAATTTCAATAATAATCTTATCTATTACTTCATTCAGTAATAATTTCTTTGAACCATTTATTACTGAAATCTCTTCACCATCTACGTCGATTTTAACTAAATCAATTTTAGTTAAATTAAATTCTTCCGCTAATTTATCTAATGTTTAACTTCCACTTTTCCTCTTACATTATAAGTATCAGATGCTAAGGCATTTATCGTTATAGACCAAGGATCATACGATTTTGCATATACGTAGCTAAACCCATTGTAAGCGCTAATGTATGAGTATATTCCTCTAATATATTCCTCTAATCTCATTCACTGTTAGAATAACCCGACACTGGGATTGACCATCTTTATTCTAAAAACTTAAAATAACTCTTCTATAAGTTCCTCAAATTTGTTCCTTTGCAAGTTTCTTAAAATATTAAAGGCATGAATAGCAAACATAGTGGACCATGAGCTAATCCATGGATCTACCATCTTGTACTTTAATACGACCTTGCAAGCTTGGAAAAAACCCCCATATCCATTTAAATCTTTATTCTCTTTACACTGCATTTCAATAACGAATTTAGCCGCCTTCTGGGCTGACTGAAGAAACTTATTGTCACCTATTAAACAATAAAGCATAATCCATATTCTTATTGCCTGCGAGCTGGCATCAGTGACTCTCTTTTTTAAAGAAAAAGAGGAGTTTTTACCACTATATACCTCGTAAAGAGAACCGTCAGGATTTTGCATATTCATCAACCATAGCCCAGCTTTGATGGCTGCCTCTAAGTATCTGATGTTGTTAAGAGCATAGTAGCCATACAGCAGCCCTTCAGTAGCATAGCAATGAGCATGTGTAAAGATGTACTCGTCATAGATTGTTGCCCGAAAGGCGCCGTCTTTTCTCTGAAGTTTTAAAACCCAATCATATACCTTTTCTGCGCTGTTTTTTAACTGTTCATTTCCTAGAAGAACATAAAGTTTGAGCAACGGTATCGAATTTTTTGCATGTAAACAGCCTTTATCCCCGAACCAGTTGCTTATCCGAGCAAACTCGCACTTCTCTAAGTCAAACATGGCTTTAAATGATCCATCATGATTCTGCATAAAACGAATGAGCCACATACAATTTTCTTCAGCAATATTAAGCAACTGTTCCTTCTTACAGAACCTATACAAGTCTATTAATGCGGATGCTATGATTGCATTATCAAATGAATAATACATATGAATCACCTTTTTCATGTCTATGTTATATCCATATGGAAAAGCCCCATAGCAAGGATCTTGTAAACACTTAACCTCTAATAATGAGTCAGCAAGTTTTGTTGCTTGATCTAAGAACGTGCGATTTCTTAACCATTTGTATAGATTTAGAAAAAGTTTTATAGCATATCCTGTTGCCTCAAAGTATATTAAAGAGTTAGCCTTTTCCCTAAGTTGACGCCCGTAGATAACTCCATAATTATTATTAAACTTGTATAGTGCAGGTCCTGATATCCAATTTATAGCTGCCTTAAGAGCGATTTCCAAGAATGGGTTATTTGTCAAAGACTTCTTCGGTCTTAAGAGCATAGTGTCGTTATTTGTAATAAGAAATAGTGTGCTTTTTACCTTATGATTTAAATTATGTTGCAAGTAATACTAAGCTCCATAATTATAAAGTTTGTAGCTGAATGACAACACTATGCTTAAGAGGTTCTCTGGGCGAGAATATAATAATGCGTGTAGAGATACTTTTTATCTAGAAACTTTTTAAGAAGGGATAAAAGAATTTTTATGCGAATTCTTGACGAATTGACATGATATATGAAGGCTTTTTTAACCACTTTAAAACCGTTAAGCCGAAGGACAGATTCTAACGATTCTATAGTCCACATGTGTTTATGGGTATAATCGTTCCAAAAATCCATGATAGAAATTATGCAATATGGATTATAAGTCTGAATAAAAAAATTTCCTCCCTCATTTAAATGATTCCATACCTTGGGCAGCAGTTCTATGAATTCTTCTGGATGGAGATGTTCGATTACATCTACCATTGTAATACAATCAACTCTTGGTGCTTCAGATAGATCTTTAAATACCTTGTAGCCCTTGTTTGAACATATTCGAATAGCTTCTTCATCAACTTCAACTCCATACTTCTCTGTGATATGTGGGAAAAGGTCGAGAAGATATCCGATCGAGCATCCAAAATCGATAAGAGAATTTACCCTACCAACAACTTTAGGAACGTGTAAAAGTTCATTCATTCTTCTCTCATCGTATCTTGTCCTTGCCTTTGCGTACAGTAACCAACTTAACTTCATTCTACCACTTATGAGATTCTTCGTTTATTAATTCGTTATATGAGTGCAGTAATCTTTTAGCTACCTCATCAAAGGAAAAATCATCTTTAATCGTTTTTCTGACCTCCTCTGCTACTATTTTTTTAGATAAGGCTTCTTCAATTTTATTAGCAAGGGCAGTATCCGTGAACTCAAGTCTTTTAATTATGAAGCCATTAAAACCGTTAGTAATGATTTCTGGAAGACTCATTATGTCTGTAGCAACAACCTTCCTTCCGCATGACATAGCCTCTAATACAGTTATTGGGGGATCAGCTAATTCCACCTCATTTAAAGGTAAATATAAAACCACATCAGCTAAGTTATAAAGCATTACCTTCTCTTTTTCGGTTAATACTTTAATTTGTAGTTTAATATTCTTACTCAATTTAAGCTTATTTATCAAATCCTTTATTGCACTTATATAATGCCTATCTGACTCATTATGTCTCATGGAAGAAACTATGAGTAGTGTTACATCTAACCGCTCTTTAAGTTTAGCTATCGCTCTTAGTACTATGCTTGCAGGAAATCTTTGTGGGAAGATAGGCCCTAAATATAAAATTAAAGACCCTTTAAAATCGCCAAGCCAGTACAATTCCTTATATGAAATTGATGGTTTATAGATGGACGTGTCTACAGGAGGCGGGATAACAGAAATCCTTAGTTTGTTATCAAGTGAAACCAATGCACTACGGATTAAATTACTAGAGACAAATAACCTCTTTACAAAACGTGAACATAAATACCTATACCATAAAGTATTCTTCAAAGCTCTAGTATCAGGAAGAGTTAACAGATGAGAGATTAAAGTATGTGTAGTTGGTATCCATGGGATACCAAACAAATGGATTATGTCGAACCTTTTATCCTTAATACGCTCCGCCATTTTCTTCCAGAAATTTATATAATCAATTAAAATATTTTCACTCAGCTCTGTTAACACTAAATTAACTTGTTTAAATATGCCTTCAGCATCATAGTATTCTTGGTTATAATTTCCGTAAACCTTTTCATAGGTTTGCGAACCGTGATAACCAGTAATAACAGTTAAATCTACACGTCTCGAAAGTATCTTAACTAAATCTCTTCCAACTGATGATAAGGCGCTATCCCAAGGGGGGAATATTTTACCACCTATAAGGCAGACGCGCATTATTTATTAACCTCTTACAAAGTAAAATATATATCGCTTCCATGAAGAGAAGGATCAAAGCGCGCAGTCTCTTATGTGAGCTCTGATACCTATTGCTATGAAACCTCGCCTAATCTAAAATGATCGTAAATCCTGTACATGCACGTTTCTTATATTACAGGTGCTACTAGTCAATACAGAAATAATCCATGACAAATGAGGCCCATATTGTCTATTGGGTATATCATATATACTCCTCGAGAGATAAGTAACTAAAGTATGGAGAAACCTTAGGGCCATGTTATGCCCTCTTTAGTGTATGCAAACACCATCCTATCACTTAAGCGTCTATTCTTTTGGATAAGATTTCTCTTATATATCATCTTCTTAGCAAATTGAAAGAAATCTATAATACCTAACAGCTCAGCTATATATATATCAAGCTTCGTTTTTCTTCTTAAGATAACTAACGCTAACGAAGTAAAGATTCTTAACAGTAGTCGCACGTACAATGTACTGACCATTATAGGAAATCTGAAAACCAAGTTAAAAGAATCATAATTTTTAAAATGCGAGGCCAGCATATTTCTAACCATTCTTCTCATCCTGCTAGGAGGTTGACCTTTATAGGAAGCGCCCCCAATATGTAAGCAGTAGGTAAGTGGTGTATATACACATTTATAACCATATATTACTATTCTCCATCCCAAATCATAATCCTCCCAGTCAGACCAGTAATCTTCATCATAACCTCCCAAGATTTCAATTAGCCTTTTCCTGTAGAGAACGGCGCATCCTATTGGGGCAAGACATAATATAGGTGCAGTGTAAATGCTAAGTCTATCTTCCCATATCCCCTTTACAAAACCAGATTTCATAAACACTGGAGCCCCATTTATTCTTCCATCATAACCTTGAACCTTACAACCCACCGCACCAACAGTCTCGTCCGCCTCAGCGATACGAACCATCTCTTCAATAAAATTTGGGGGGACTTCAGTATCGTTATTTAGTACAATTACATACTTACCTCTAGCAACTTTAAAGCCTATGTTATTACCTTTGGCAAATCCATAATTCTTCTTCAGCGGCAAAATCCTTAGTTTACAATTATCTCTAAACTTGGCTTGAATTAGATCTAAACTATTGTCAGTCGAGCCATTATCTATAAAAAGTATCTCGTAATTATCATAGCTTTGTTTCAGGAGGCTAGTAATGAGTTTCTCGATGTACTGAGCCCCGTTCCAATTTAGCACTACAATGGATACTAAGGGTTGCATAACCATATTCCTAAATTCTAAATGCACTTTCCGAAATTTCTAGCCACTTTCTAGAAAGCAACCTAAATCCGTAAGAATGCACGAATTGTCTCCTTTTTATCCTTCTAAGAACTTCATTAAATTTTTAGCTTAATTGGTTAGGAAGCCTATTGATTAAGAAGAGAATCCTGTAGTTATTCTGTCTTTAAAGATACTTTGATTTATGTAGGTGTAATGACAGTATCTAGGGTCATAGTGAGGATGCTTCCTAAACCCTAATTGTTTTAGGAGAATTATCCAGAAATCTGGTGGTCTAACATTTGTATGAATAGGCTCCACCTCTCTTCTTTCAATGGAATTAGGGTTGAAAGAACTCCTAAAACTTTCGGTTTCAAATTCTGTAGACTTCTTTAAGAACTTTTTCTGCCCCTGAAATATGCTCTATAACTTCAAATAAAGTAACAGCATCGAACAACTCGGATCTGAATGGAAGATTTGTGGCCGATGCTGTTCGATGGAATTAGGGTTGAAAGAACTCGAAACATCCATTAACGAGGGTTATAGTTTCAGAAGATTTCTATTAAAGATATATTAAACTAAAATTGTCTTCAATTACTATTGTTTGTTTCATATGGTCACCTTAATATAGTTTTTCTGATACTTCACGCTCTATACTCATTCGCTCAATTCTCCATATAAGCCTTCTAAGTAGGTTAGGCTTCCTTCTTCCCTTCTTCCAACTGCTCGCTTGGAAATGATACGAGAAACTTTCCCCAACACGGTAAAATTCATACCCGCGCTCCAAGGCCTTCCGTATGAAAAGTCTATCATTTGGTATCCTTCTTTGAGTATCATCCTCAGTAGGCCAGCCACCTATTTCTATGAAGTCTTTTTTATAAATGACCAGCGGAATGAAAAAGCCGTACTTCAGAAGCTTATCTTTCTTATGCTTCTTAACGAAGCGGAGAAATTTCTCCTCATTGAAATCCTTAGCACTAGCTCCGCACCAGTAAAGGATGTTTGTCCTCCAAGGCTTCAGGACACCTGGCTCTACTAATTGGGAAGTCAGGATACGACCTTTTCTTAAGTACTTAACCATGCTAATATCCCACTCAGGAGCAAAGTATTGATCGTCTGTAATGAAGGCGAGTATATCTTTTGTGCTATATTCTACTCCTTTATTCCAGCTTCTATAACTTCCTAGATTGGTGTTATTGATGATGTAGGGAATCTTGTACTTATTTAAAACGTCTATTATTTGCCTATTCACCGTCCCAATCTTCGGCATCGGATCTACGAGAACTATGTATTCATGAATAAGCTTACTATTCTTAATCAAGCTCTTCAAGCAGAGGTCTAATTCATCAGCAGCAAGGCATGTCGGTAATATTAAACTAAAGCCTTCCTTACTCATTTCCTTCTCAGCTAAATCAGTCATAAAGACTGTTTCATTTGATAAATTTTTTATAATATTATCCTATCGATATGCATATAATCCTTCATGGTCTATGTTTAATACCTTGAACCCTTTACTCTTCAAGTAACAACGAATTTCCTTATCGATAAGTTCGTCGTGAGTCTGTAATATTATGTTAATGTCTTTATTATTAAGAGTTTTTCAGCACCTTTAAGAATAAGCATTTCAGCCCCCTCTGCATCGATTTTAATCCATTGTGCGTTACATATTTTAAGTTCATTCAATACATTATCTAATGTTCTACCCTTTACTTTTAATATTTTTGCATCTGAATATTTAAAAATAATAGAGGATTTGGAACCTGTTTTCGGATGACGATATAATGCTACTATCCCTTCTTTATCAAGTAAAGCGATGTTTAATGGTACCACATTCTGAACGTTTGCTAACCGTAAAATAAATAGTAAAAGTTTTGAGGGGCAGCCTCAATACTAACCACTTTACCTGTTATACCAACGGATTTAGAGGCTTTAAGAGTGTAATAACCCCTGTAGGAGCCTATGTCAACAACTACTTGTCCTTTTTTAGGCTTAAATATTTTAGAGAGGTTAGGTTCATACCAGCTAGGAAATCGAAATCCTAATCTGAACTCTAACAACACCCAAAGCTCATAAGGGCTAATACTGAAAATTTTACCCACGGCTTTTGCTAGTCGCTCTAAAAACATGTAAATGATCAATTTTTAGACCCCTTTATTTTCCACGAGAGAATCTCCTTTAAGCGTTCTAGCACTTCTGGGTAGAACCGAGCTATGAAACTTAAAGCTGGATCGTTAGGTGAATAAATGGAAATATCTTCTGGAGAAAAGCCAAGCTCTAGAGGGTTTATAGCCTCCATAATGGACTTATACGTGTTATAAAGATAATTACTTAAGTTTGCATCCGCCATCGTCCTCTTCTTATTTCTAAACTTGTTTATTATCATGAAGAAAAGATGATATAAGCATGATAAGTACACTAAAGGAAGACGTGAGTGATGCACATACTTATAACTGAATACTACTTTCCTAATGGTATAACCACTACCGCAAATCATATCCATCTTGTTTTGGATGAAACGCCTAATGAATCTTAATCCTCCTGCATAGCGCCTTTCACTCAACATGTCAAAAGTTAGGAAGTAAGTTGAAGGTTTTGGCTTCTGCCTGAGTTCCGTAGGCAGGTAGGCAGCTAGATGGTTAAGAAAGAGTCTTGCTATAAATTCGTCTTGCTCTGCACGATTCAAATCCTTCCAACCTCCAACACTCTTAATCGCTTGTCTTGAGCATATCAAACAAGCATCGATAAGACACTTCTTATCCCTTAAGCTCCATTTTAGATAACCCTCAACAGCTATGCGTAACCTCCTGCTATCATAGTAGCAATCGAACTCATCAATCATGATTATATACTTACCACGAGAAAGTCTATATGCTATTTGTCTTCCAAGCCCTCTAGAGCATTTATACCTATAAACTCTTACATTCGGGTTGTTTTGAGCATATTCTTGTAGTATTTCGAATGTACCATCAGTAGAGTAATTGTCCACAATCACTACTTCGTAATCTATCCCTCTCATTGCATTTATTACGCTGTTAAGGCTCCCTCTTATCTCGTTAACATTGTTATAGACTGTCCCGCAGATACTAAAGAGAGGCGTATTCTTTTCAGACTTCAGACTGGTGTTCATCTTACTTGAAAAGTCGAATCTTCGATTTGCTAGTCATATGTTTTGGAGAAAGCTTAACAAAATATGACGACTCTGACAACAAATAGATTCTATGATACTCATGCCCTGTCCAGATCAAAATTAGCTGGTCTTCCGAGGTATAGCTTTGGGCCCACCCAATATTGCACAATATACCTTGAGATATCCTTATCTGAGACCCTTCTTATACATTCTTGAACAAACTTTCTCTTAGCTAGTATGTAGCGTAAGTTTCTGAAGTTCCAGGCCAATGCACTTAGGAAAGTTAATGCCTCCCAAGTTCTCTTTCTAACGATCTCAAGTATCGAAGCGAAAATGTATAAAAAAATAAGTTGTGATCCATGCACCAAGGCGTTCTTAAATCCATAGCAAACTAAAGAAGTAGCTAACCTATTCTTCCTAGAATGATAGAGAGCTAAAACGGGTACCTTCTTAACGCTGGCACTTACACTATGATAGACAATGGATTTAGGGGCTAGGACTACCCTATAGCCCCTGAGTCTAACCCTCCAGCAAAAGTCTAAATCTTCGTTTCCTAAAAAAAATTTGGGATCAAGGAAACCCACTTCCTTGATAATTCTTCTCTTAACTGCAGCAGCTGCGAAACAGGCATAAAAGATATCACTCACCCCCTCGTATTGCCCGTTGTCGGCTTCCCCTCTACCAATATGGAATCCATGACCCAGAATATCCATGAATCCACCAGCACTATCGATTTTTTTAGGCTCATCATATAAAAGCAACTTTGCCTGTGCTACAGCAATATTATCATCGCTTTCGAGAGCTTTAACAAGCTCTTTCAGCCAACCTCTTTCTACCTTAATATCCGGATTCAGGAACACTATGATATCACCTCTTGCATACCTCAGCGCTATATCGTTTGCGAGTGGGAAACCAACATTATGTTTGAGCCTAATCAGCTTCAAGCTATTAAACTCTTTAGACATTTTTTCTACGATAGAGGCACTACCATCGCTGGAGGCGTTATCAACAACTATTATCTCGATGTTAGAATCAGATTTTAAAACGCTTAATAAACATTCCCCTATATAATCTTGGCAATTGTAGGTAACAATGACTATGGAGACCTTACTCATGATGTATTGTTACTTATCCTTAGACGTAAGCAATATTATTTTGCTTCACTAACTGTCTCAATATCATCACTAAGTCAACTTTAACAAGTTTTTATTAAGTGAATCTTTATTATTATAATAAATCAAATAGCTGCATTTGTGTTACGAAAATTTGTCTAAAAAACGAATATTTGCTCATAATTTCGTCATTTTGCACATGATTACAGCAACGCTCTAGATTAAGTACTAATTAGCATATAGGTTATAGTAAGGTGAGCTTAGAATCTTATTAAAGTTAGAAACTATCTCTTTTACCTCGTTCCCTACACTTATTGTTTCTTGTAGATTTTCAGCTTGCCAACCATACGGTCCCAACTGGGGCTGAAAGTTATTTAGTTCCAAAACATAAATTTGTCCTTTGCCAGTATAATTGATTAAGCCGGTGAAGTACTGTATTTTAAAGTACATATCAATATTAGGAGTTATCATGATGGATGCCAAACTAATATCATCCGTGAAGAGATATTCATAGCCTGAAAGCTGTTTTATAAATCCTTTAACATATACGTAGGCTGGATTGTGATCTCCCACATCTTCAAAGCTTAAATTAGGATTGTAATATTGCTGAGTTAAAAATCTATGTGACCAAGGTGACAAATATGCCGTGATTACAGCCAGTATTAATAGTATCACTATAGTTACTTTCATAAGAGATTTTAGATGCTCTTTCTTTTTCATAATGTTTAATCCATAAGCATAGCTTAGTGCTGAAAGTAATATAATGAAGTATAATGAGAAAACAAGCGTGGTCTGGAATGCAAGTCTCATACCTTCCACTATTACGACATGTAGTAGTAAGATCGTGATTAACGCTATTATTGTGAGATGAACAATCGGTATTCTTTCTCTTCGGGACTTATAGAGAAATATTAAAAAACCAATCGCGGCAGGTGCGTATATTATTAGATCTCGGAAGAAAACTAAGATATTAAATGGATTTTGAAGAGCCTCTGGTATAAAGTAAGGACTATTTAATTGTGTTTCTAAGATTGGTTCTCTGATCTGCAACTGAAAGAATTCTGAAAGAGCGTTAAGGAGGCCCTTACTATTGATTATAACACTTTCTGAAGCATAGTAAGAGCTTGCTAAGAATATCGCGAGCAATGTTAGCAATATCAAATTGTAGCTAGGTATGTATTTACGTAGCTGCTTAGCTTTAAAAAAGCGCTCAACTACCATACCTAAGGAGAATACTCCAGTTAAAAAAAAGAGCAATAAATATGGAAATAAGGAATATGAAAGTGGTATAGCTAATAGTAAAATGACTAATAAATATTTACATCTAGTTTCATTTAATTTTCTGGAGAATAATAAATACAGTACAATATAAACCAATGTAATACAATAAAATCTCATATAGTAAATCATTCCGTAATAAATAGCGTCTGGTGAAATAGAAAATATTAGCAACGATAAGAATATTGCTGAGCGTTTTATACTTTCATCAATTGATATACTCTGCAGTATAGTTTTTGCAAAAAGGTAGAAAAATAATAACATGACTAAAGACCATACAGAGGGCAAAATTAAGGCATCTTTAAGTACGTCGATGCTCGTTATCTTTGAAAGGATCACTGTTAATATTCCGAGTAGTGGGTAACTTGATGT
>Ga0105117_1000363_pt1 | contig 12075 bp, 11 predicted proteins | sample OSP_15_2_FD_79144 | JGI IMG/M metagenome (GOLD analysis project Ga0105117, IMG submission 79144) | Extremophilic microbial mat communities from Yellowstone National Park, USA - OSPB_Slides-mat_host_7_15 | ecosystem: Environmental > Aquatic > Thermal springs > Hot (42-90C) > Microbial mats ... | reverse complement strand
TCATATATCTTCTTCAGCTCTATATCCGAAATAACAAAGTAGTGCTGCTGGAGTATTTTAAATTGCCCTGGTGCCATTCTTCCTTGTAACACATTTATAATAAAGGGAGATACTCCGGCTTTAGCCATGTAAGAGGCGAAGAAGCTCCTCAAGTCGTATAGTCTAAACTCCTTCCCTACCCTCCTCATCCCCTCCTTTATTTCACTCCTCAAATCCGCTAATTGGAATGGGAAGAACTTCGTTTTCCACTTCTCTGTATCTCCTCCGATCTGTTGTACAGCTTTTTCGTACTTAGAAACGAAGTCTTCTCTAAAGGGTAAATAATTCTTCTTTATCCATTCAATCGTTTCTTTATGAAGGAATGAAATATAAGCCCTCTTTGTTGCACTGCTTTTCATTAGTTTGATTATTCCGTTTTCTAAGTCTACTTGTTCAACATTTAATGAATAAACTTCGCCTACTCTCAGTCCAGTTTCGGCTAAAATCAGGAAGAATGTTTTTGCACCTAAATGGTCTATGGAGTCGAAAATCTTTTTCAGTAGATCCAAAGAAAGCGGCGGCGGGGAATACTTATACTCAACTTTAGGTACCTTAAAGGAATTGTATAATATCTGGCCTATAATTGGGTTTTTTGGCATTACTACTTCTTTAATAAATAGCTTAAGTGTATTAGCCCTATGCCTTGCAACGTTAGGCCCTTCCTCCGCCGCTAATTCTACTATATACTCCTTAAGAGAGTCCGGTGAAAGTGAAAAACTTAGATCCCTCATTGCATATTTTATATGTCTCAGTCTTTCTTCCTTTGTTGCCTTGCTTTTCTGTTCTAAAATTTTCTCAAACAGTTTTAGGTCTTCTTCAGTTACCACATAACTGTTAGTGTTCTGTTTTACATATTCTCCTAAGAACCTGTTTAGCATCATAAAAAGGAGAGAACGGAACTGAGGATCCTCTACTGCAGTATTTATCACTTTTAACAAATCGTTAATATCAGCTTTCTCTATCTTCTTACCGTAAACTACCCTGGCTATTTCATCTGGAGCCAGGAAACTCAGTACTTTCTCCATTACTTCTTTAGGTATTTCCCTAAGCCCTTTCTTATACCTCCAACCAGTAGCTTTTGAAATTCCTAACTGTTCATAAGTTATTCCTTTTTCTGTTACATATGCAAATAATCGGATTTTTTGCTCATTAGTTAGCTTATCTATATCCAGTACTGGCATACTATTAGTTTCCAGTGTGTGTTTAAGATGGTTTCCAATTTTTCCTAGATGGTTTCCGACCTCGGCCATAACCTCTCAACCAACCTTTCAATTTAATTAAAAATTAGTGCCGCGGCCGGGATTTGAACCCGGGTCACGGGCTCGAAAGGCCCGCATACTTTCGGCGTTACCTGCACTTGACCGGGCTATACTACCGCGGCATGAGATAAAAATAATAAGGTCTAATTTAAAGTTTTTTAGCAATCCTTAAAATCTTAACTCCCTTATTGTTCGTCCTCTTTATTTAGATAATATGATTATAATGAGATAATTATTTTATACTATTAATAGTGATTTTACTTCTGCAAATCTTCTAATCTGGTAAATTTAGGATATAACTTAAGTTACCTATTTTACCGAAGTAAGTTACTTTCAAACTTTCGCATTGGTTAATTATTAAGGATTTAAACTTTGGCTGAGTTATGTTATTAGAGGCTAGAAATGTGATTTTTGACATATTTAAAAAGGATAAGGATGAGGAGATTAAGGAACCCTTTTATACTGACGATTATGGGGAATGGATAATAATTTCTCATAATAAATTTTTGATATTTATATCAAGTCTTATATATAAATCAATTAAGAAGGCAGGATTAAAAAATTATGATTTATATATAATACAATATATAGAAGACGAAAAGATAAAAAATTTAATAAACATTAAGGGAATGATAACAGCAAGCGGCAATGTTAAAGAACTTGATCTAGCTAATATTATAAAAAGTTCTTTAGGGAGTAATGGGATAGTTGGGGAAATAAAGGTATTTAAATTAAAACTATGTAACTCTCTTTTCGTTTTCTTCAACATAGATTATATGTTAAAGAACTTAAAAGAGGTAAAAGGTCATGTTAAACTTTTATTTCCCCCCATTGGCGTTGATTTATATAATATACCATATTCTTTCCAATCGTTGTTAAAAAGCATTATAGAGAAGAATCTTGGGATTAATTGTAATATTTCAGATGTAGATATAGGTGACGGTACTAGACTTAAGCTTATAGCTGAGTGTAAAATACAGCAGACTTTAGATTCGATTGATCAATTAAAGAAAGCGTTGGAGTACTTTAGCGTCACTGAACCAAAGATTTCTGTGAATAGGGTTAATTCAAGGCAAATTGAACTTCAAATATTTATAAATCAATTAAAGACTAGAGCGTTCATACCTCTCATATGGGATCGTTTTATTATTGATTCTCTGCGTTGCTAAAAAATTATTACCTAAAACTCTAATAGTTAGTGGGGATTTAGTCTGATTAAAATAGGGGATCTCTCTATTCCCACGATGGATGACATAGATTTACATTCGAAAAAGGTTTTACTGAGGGTTGATATTAACTCTCCGGTAAGTGAGAACGGTAAAATACTTGACGATTCCAGAATAAAAGCACATGTAGTGACGATTAAGGAGCTATTAAATAATGGTAACTCAGTAGTTCTAATATCCCATCAAGGGAGACCTGGAGATAAGGATTTCATAAGTTTAGAGGAGCACGCTAAGATACTTTCCCAACATTTAGGAGAAGAAGTGACATTTATCGATGACGTAATAGGTCCTTATGCTAGGGAAAGTATAAAAAAGTTAGAGAGTAAAAGGGTTTTACTTTTAGATAATATAAGACTGATCTCTGAGGAGTTAATAGAAGCTCCTCCTCAGCAACACGCAAAAACGTTTTTAGTGAGAAAATTAGCCCCATTATTTGACGCTTATGTTAATGATGCTTTTGCAACGGCTCATAGGAGTCAACCCAGTATTGTAGGTTTTCCATTAGTGTTGCCGTCTGCAGCTGGTAGAGTTATGGAAAGGGAGGTTTCAGCACTGGCTAGGATATTTAATCCGGAGGACTCACCAAAAATATTTGTACTAGGCGGGGGTAAAGTTCACGATACCATTAGAATTATTGAGAATTTAGTTAGGAGGAGGATCGCAGATAGGATACTTACTGGAGGGTTAGTAGCAGAATTATTTGCTGTTGCTAAGGGTATGAATTTAAATCCTAAAAATATGGAAATTTTGGAAAAGTTAGGTATATTAAGTTTAGTACCTAGGGCTAGGAAGTTGCTTTTAAGTGGAGCTCCGATAGAGATACCGGTAGATTATAAAGTTGAAAACAACGGTAGTGTTTCTGAGGAGCCTTCAAATAGGATTAATGGAATAATAAAGGATATCGGAACGACTACTGCTGAGATTTACTCGTCATTTATAAAAGAGGCTAAAGTTGTTGTATTAAGGGGGCCTATGGGAGTTATAGAAGATGAGAGATTTAAGGACGGAAGTAAAAGCGTTTTAAAGGCTGCACTTGAGGGGCAAGGATATGTAATTATAGGTGGTGGCCATATGGTAAGTGTATTAGATAAGGGTTCTAATTTAGATAGTTCTAAAGTTCACATATCAACTGGGGGAGGAGCTTTACTTTTATTTTTGTCTGGAGAAAAATTACCTGCGCTTGAGGCTTTATCATTGTCTAGGGTGAGTAAAAGTTGATTAAGGTGGCAGTTAACGGTTATGGGACAATTGGGAAGAGAGTTGCTGATGCTATACTAAAACAGCCTGATATGAGATTAATTGGCATTTCGAAGACAACTCCCAATTATGAGGCTTTAATAGCATATCGTAAAGGTATAAATATTTATGTACCTCAACAGTCCCTTAAGAAATTTGAGGAAGCTGGAATAACGCCTGCCGGAAGTGTAGAAGAACTAATAAAAAATGCTGATATAATAGTAGATGCGACACCTAACGGTGTTGGAGCTCAGTATAAGACAATTTACAGACAGTTTGATAGAAATGCAATATTCCAAGGCGGTGAAAAGGCTGATGTCGCTGATATCTCATTTTCAGCATTATGTAACTATAATGATGCTATGAATAAGAAGTACATAAGGGTGGTATCGTGTAATACTACAGCCTTACTCAGAACAATTTGTACTATGAGTAAGGTTTCAAGAGTGGAAAAAGTAAGGGCTACTATTGTTAGAAGGGCTGCTGATCCTAAAGAGGTAAAGAAAGGACCTATTAACTCCTTATCCCCAGATCCAGCAACTATCCCCAGTCATCACGCTAAAGACGTTAATAGTGTTATTAAAAACTTAGATATTATTACAATGGCAGTAGTAGCTCCTACCACACTTATGCATATGCACTTTCTAGATATAACTCTAAAAGATAGAGTTGATAAGAAGGACATAATAGAAGTTCTTAGTAATACGCCAAGATTAGTTTTAATCTCTTCTAAATATGATGCAAATTCCACTGCAGAACTTATGGAAATAGCAAGGGACTTAAGGAGGGATAGAAATGATATTCCCGAAGTCATGATATTCGAGGACTCCATATATGTTAAAGATAACGAAGTAATGTTAATGTATGCAGTGCATCAAGAATCAATAGTTGTTCCAGAAAATATAGACGCAATAAGAGCTTCCATGGGTTTAATGAGCGCCGATGAATCCATTAAAATTACGAACACGAGTTTAGGAATATTAAAGGGGTATTTGATATGAGTGAGCCATCTTATTTTGTAAGTTTCTGGTTAAGAAAGATACTGGTACCTGTAGACGGTTCTGAGAATAGTTTAAGGGCTTTAGATCTTGCAGTGGATTTTGGAATGCGTTACGGATCAAGGGTGACGATTGTTCATGTGTGTGGTGATTGCAATAATGCAGAGGATATTAAGTCAATTATAGAAAAGAGGATAAATAATAGAATAGAATATAATATGAAAATTCTGAAAGTAAATATGAAGGAATCTAGTATTGCAAATGAAATTTTAAAAATATTAAATGAAGAGCCTTATGATGCTATAATAATGGGGGCAAGAGGAACGTCTGTTAATAGTGAAATAAATATAGGCTCTACAGCACTAGCGTTGTCCATTAACGCCCCAGTGACGGTAATTTTAGTTAGATAAGTAATTTTAACGTTTTTGTTGAATATTTGTCAAGATCCCTTATATCTTCAAATGTGTATTTAACATCAAGGAAATTTCTTCTAAATTCTATTACTTCTTTTTTAACTTCATTAACATCTTTTTTATCAATTAATACTTTTTTGAATAATTCTGCAATATCTTCCATATCATCTTCCTTCATACCATATCTGGTCATTTCTTGTACACCAACCCTTAATCCACTAGGATCAGAGACAGCTTCTGGTTTATCGTAAGGGAGTAAGTTTTTATTTACAATTATATTTGCATCTTCTAGTATCTTAGCGGCTTTATTTCCTCCTCCGAATTCCCTAACGTCAACAGCTATCTGATGACTTTTAGTGTAACCTAAATTTTCTCCAATTACCTTAAACCCTCTTTCCGCTAAAGCCTCTGCTAAAGCTTTAGCGTTTTTGACTATCTGATTAGCATAAGCTTCTCCCAAATATTTCATTTCTATTGCAGTTACTGCAGTAGCTGGTAAACGATGTAAATGATGATTACTAACAAACCAAGGGAAAATAGTTTTTGAAACTTGCTTAAATAACTCCTCATTATTAGAGAAAATAGCACCACCTTGAGGTCCGGGGAAAGTCTTATGAGTGGATACTGTCATCACGTCAGCCCCCTCTTTAAGGGGATTACTCCAAACTTTACCTACTATTAACCCGTAAACGTGAGCTGCGTCATAAACTAATTTTGCTCCTACAGAGTGAACGTGAGGAGCTAATTCCTTTGCTGGGTGAGGGAAGAGGTAAAGGCTGCCCCCTAGAACTACAAACTTTGGTTTTACTTGTTCTATCATTTTTATTGATTTATCTATATCTACATTTATATTTTCTGTATCAAATGGTAATTCTATATGCTGAATACCTAAAGCACCTAATGTACCGAATTTCGTATGGCTAACATGGGCTCCAGCTTGTACTGGAGCTATTAACGCTTTTTCGCCAGCTTCAGCGAGAACTCTAAATACTGCAGCGTTAGCTATAGTTCCACTAATAGGCCTTAAATCACACTCTTTACTTTCAGTTATCTCGTTCATTAACTCCATAGTAAAAGTCTCAATTTCGTCTACGTATTTGGTACCTTGATAATATCTTTTATAAGGTTTCCCTTCAGCATATCTCGACATAAAATCGCTCATATAAACGCTTTCAGCTAATGGACTCATCACGTTTTCTGAGGCTATCAGGTTTAAGGTTTGTGTTCTTCTCCATATATTTTGCTCCCTAGTGATTTCAAGAATTTTTTCCAGTTCCTTAGGAAGTGACATAAGATTAAAGTGTCTACATAATATTTAAACTTTAATAAAGACAGTGTAATTACAAGTAGAACTAATAAGGGATATATAATTATAAGAATACGTTATATAATTTAGAAATTATATGGATAATTTTCCTCTGCCTAATCTTATATGAGCCTTACCCAGTTCTCTATTAGCTAAAGCTGCTAAGAGGTTTAATTCTCCAGCTAATACCGTTGCGGCTATAATTTCCGCGAACTTTTTAGCGTTACTACCGGCTGGATTCCCAGATCCGTAAACTCCCATAATGCTTAAAGCCTCTCTTTGTGTCGGTAATCTTGTACCTCCGCCTACTGTACCTACTTCTAATGACGGTAATGTTACTGATATATATAAGTCTTCCCCTCTTACTTCAGTCCACGTATATCCAGAACTACTTTCCACCAGTTGTGCTAGGTCTTGGCCAGTAGCGATAAAGATAGCTGCTATTATATTTGCAAAATGGGCGTTAAATTGGGCAAGGGAACCAGCTCTAGCAGTGCCCAACCAATTCTTTCTTAAGTTGATGTCGTGTATTAACCTCACATCTGAGTGAAGCACGTTTTCTACTATGTCTTTTTTTAAAATAGCCTCAGCGACAACAGTTTTACCTCTACCGAAAAGGCTATTTACACTAGTTTGCTTCTTATCACTACACATATTCCCGCTAACTGCTACACAAGTAGTGGGGAACGAACTCTCAATAAACTTACATATTTCTTCAACTACAATAGTAACCATATTCATTCCCATAGCATCTCCTGTTTCAAATGAGAATCTAAGCCATACGTTATTTCCTAATACAAATGGGGTTATGGACTTTAGCTTACCATGAGAAGTTGTAGAGTTAACTATAGAATATATTTTATCCATATTTTTTTCTATAAATTCAAGGAATTTAGGTATTTCCTCTATAGAATCGAATTTAAATACAGGTGCCCTTGTCATTTCGTCTTTGAAAATCTTAACTCTTACGCCGCCACTTAATGTTACTGCTTTAGCACCTCTATTCACACTTGCTATTAAAGCTCCTTCTGTAGTTGCTAAAGGGACGTAGAAGTTTCCCTTAGCGTAATCTCCGTTTACTTTTAACGGACCTACAATGCCTAATGGAATTTGGGCAGCTCCTATAACATTTTCGGCGTTTCTATTCTTTATCTCACTATAATCTATTATTGTCGATCCAATTGAAGGAAGACTTATCCCTAATATTTTCTCTAATGCTATTCTCCTCGCTACCATTGCAGCGTTAGCTTCTAAAATATTATCCACTTCATGAAAAGAAATTTCTCCTTTAACTAACTTGTCTACAACCTCGTCTATTCTCATTCTTCCGCTACCCTGAATTTTAGACCGTATTGAATTAACCCATTATAAGAGTCCGTATATACGCGTCTTAATGTTGCCTCTACCTTCATTCCCTCCTTTAATTTCTCTAAGTCTGCATCAACTATTGGGGCAACTATCTCTATACCCTCATCCAATTTGATTAGCCCTATAATGTTAGGAAGTCCCTTTTCATATCCGTCTCTAGCTTGATAGCTCACGGTAAACGAAAGTAATGTGCCCTTACCGCTTAATTCTACCTTTTTTACATTTTTACTTCCGCATCTTGTACAATAATGTGAATAGGGGAAACTAATATACCCACATACTTCGCACTTACTTGCAGTCAATTTATACATTATTTTCTTATTCCTCCAAACTTGAGGTGGAGAAACCTTCATTGTAATCACCTAGATAACTTAAATCCGTAACTAATCATCCCTAAATCATCTGAAGACACTACAAGATAGTTATCCACATTGGCTTTCTTTCCCTTAAATTTGCCTAGGATTTGCATATGAGCCTCAGCCACTTGATATATCGCCGAAGCTCCTCCGGGATAACCTCTTGCTTTTAACCCACCGCTTAAGTTTATAGGCAAATCGCCTAAACTGTATAAAGATTTTCCAGCCTCAAATATTCCTAACTCCTCAAGCATCATAGCCGCTATAATACTATAGGAGTCGTGAATATCTAAGGCTACACTATCACGCTTTATTTCTAATTGGTTTCTAAGTAATCTAATAGAAGGTAAAGAGGGTGAGAAGTCGTATTTAGCTTGAGTAACAGCAATCTTTTCAATTTTTGCAGAATTATCGTCCTTCTTATTTGATAAAAGCAATATTGAAGCCCCATCAGCTCTAGCCCCTATATCAAATAACCTTAATGGATCAGATATTATTTGTGAATTAATTACTGTATTTAAGTCTACTGAAAACTTTAAATATGCAAAAGGATTTTCTGTAGCATTTTGATGCATTTTTATCGCCCAATTTGCGAAATATTCCTTATCTACATTATACTTTTTCATATATTGCCTCATTAATAATGCTGCTAGCGAATGAGGTGTTACTCCATTATAGTACTCGTATTCATTAAGGGTTGAGGATAACGCCTCATTTAAGTACTTTGATGGGTAATCAGACTGTTTCTCTACACCTATTACTAACACGGATTTAGCGATCCCGCCCTTAATCATAGATACTGCAGTAAATAACGCACTAGCCCCGCTGGCATCAGCGTTCTCTACCCTTAATGTTGGAATGTTGGGCATTCCAATTCTCTCCGCGATTTTTGGAGCTATTAAGGAAATATTATTCATCCTTTGAGAATAAGCATTAGCCACTACTATTAAATTGATATTTTTAGTATCTATATCGAATTCTCCTTCTAGATTTTTATACGCTTCTACAACTAGATCATAAATATCATATTCGTAATATCTATCAATGGGTATCATAGATGATGCGTTTACGAAGACTTCCATTACTCGTACACCTTTATCTTGTTCGTGTATTTAGAATACTCAGCATATGAAACATATTTTTTATTATTTATATAATATTCAACCGATTTTGCCAACTTCTGTTTTTCTAAAATACCATCGGTAACAAGTATGCAAAAGGCATCACTTCCTGCTCCACTGCCAAATGGTGCAACTAATATTCTTTGACCGGGCTTCGCTATATCTAAAACCTTGGCTAGGCCCAATAGGGCGGAAGCATTATATGGATTACCTATATATGGTGCGACTAGACCTTGCTTTACTTTCTCTAAAGGAATTCCTAATTTTTTAGCAACTTGAATTGGGAATTTCCCATTAGGCTGATGAAAGATAAAATAATCGAAATCAGAAATCTTTAAACCACTATTTTGAAGCAAATCATTTACAGCTGATATTATATGATGAAAATATGCCGGTTCTCCAGTAAACCCCTCACCGTGAACTGGATATGGAGTGCCGTCCCTACGCCAGAAATCTGGAGTATCTGACGTATATGATGAGGAATACTCTATTACACCTGCCGAGTTTTTAGGATCAGCCTTCCCAATTATAAATGCAACTCCTGCCGCAGCAGAACTTAACTCTAATACATCACCAGGGTTAGATTGGGCTGTATCTGCACCTATTACTAACGCATATGTGTCGTTGTTTAAAACGAAACTTGATGCTAATCTTAACCCAACTGAGGCTGCCCTGCAGGCGAATTCCATGTCTGCTGTGGCTGAATAATTAGAAATTCCTAGGGCATCTATTAAAATGGTAGATGTTGGCTTTACTGCATAAACTTTAGATTCGGATCCAAAAAGCACTAATCTTATCTTAGAGGGATCTATTTGAGCTCTTTTGATTGCATTTAAGGAGGCCTCCCACGCAATTGTAGTTGAATCTTCATCAAATCCTGGAACTGATTTCTCTGATAAGCCCAAACTTTTTACTACAGAATCGTCATACCCCCACATTCTAGCTATATCTATTACTTTAATTCTATATCTAGGAATATAAGCACCCCAACCAACAATACTAGAGAGCATTGAGTCTAATTCTCTTATTCATATTTAAGGTTTTCGATTCTTGACTATGTTAATATCGACAAATGTCTAATGAAATAAAAATAAAACTTGCTTAAAAAATTATTAAAAAATTATTTGGAACTTCTATCAGCGTAAAACATTTGATAGCGTTTAGGTCCAAGAGCATTTACTATATAGTTGAACGCCGATTGAGGATCGCTATCTTCTCCGCATGTATACACATCTAAAGTAGCGTAATTATATTCATTCCACGTATGTAATGCTATATGGCTTTCCTCTACTAATGCTATCACAGACACTCCTCCCTTTTTACCCCCAAAATACCAAGATTTTATTTCAACTAATTTCATGTGAGCTATGTTTACAGCGTCCAACACTAATTTCTCTAAAAATTCCTTATCGGTTAGCTTCTGCGGATCTATGTCATATAGGTTACCGAATACGTGCTTTCCTACTATTCTATCTTCATCATTAATAGAGGGGGAAGGATTTTGGATTAGGATTTTCTGTTCTGACATCTCTCTTTCTTATGCCCCCATGCCTCTATCATAATATCGAGAATAATAAGTGTATCTATGCTCATAAACCTTGGGATAAACGTTATAACTTATCATTAAGTACTACCATACGAAATGAAAATAAGTATTGGAAAGCTTATCATAATCTTGTTTATTATTGTAATAGGCATAGTTGCAGGGATATTCTACATGGAAAACACTGAAGTAGACATGAGCATAAAGCCTTTATTTTGGAGAATATATCCTAATTACAATAACTTAATTGGAATAGAAATAAACATATCAAATAATGCTCCCCTTGAACAGAGATTTAACGTGACTATAATAGGCTATTACAATCCTTCTGGACCTATACTCCTACCAGTTAGCAATACCACGACGATAATTGCTAAACCTCACTCATCGCTTTCTGAAATCCTATATTTAGCTTTTAATACAAAGGGGTATATAATACCAGAATTTGAAAAAATGTACGTAATTGTTAATGGTCTATACGGTTATAAAAAAGTAATAAACAATTTCTATATTAATAACTTATATACATTAAACGTTTCTGAAGTTTTCGCATACCTTGCGGGAATTAATAATAACCAGTTCCCTATACTAAGCATTACGGGTAGTTTCATACCAACTGGATACTTCAACTATTCTTATAATTTAAACTACTTCCAATACAATTATACCAATAACGCCGCATACTTTATAGTCGAATTTAACCTATTGCCACATCTTTCAACTTCTAAATACCTCCCTCCAGGTAGATACAATATAACGTTTAGCTTTCTAAACTATACTAGGTCGTTTAATTTTAACGTAAATTATGATATGAACGTGCTATCCTTCTATTTAATATCTCCCCTTTCCAAATATTATACTTTAACAATCATAATTAAAGGACATAATGAATATTATTATGGTTCATTTGATGTAAGCCTTACTTAAACTTAATGACTTTATTTGAGAGAAACTTTTTTAGCGCATAGTAGAATAACTTTTAATGCCGCCGTAGCTCAGCCTGGTTAGAGCGCCGGACTCATAGCGGACGGGGGGACATCCGGTTGTCCGGGGTTCAAATCCCCGCGGCGGCACCTACGTACTTTTGACGTATTTTCTGATATAGTTAAGTGAGAGAAATCCTAGAATTTAACGTCTCTCGATTTTTTATTTAACGCATATGTAGGATAACACATTTGACGCAAAAATTTACTAAAATTTAACGTCTAAC
>Ga0105117_1000312_pt1 | contig 13121 bp, 17 predicted proteins | sample OSP_15_2_FD_79144 | JGI IMG/M metagenome (GOLD analysis project Ga0105117, IMG submission 79144) | Extremophilic microbial mat communities from Yellowstone National Park, USA - OSPB_Slides-mat_host_7_15 | ecosystem: Environmental > Aquatic > Thermal springs > Hot (42-90C) > Microbial mats ... | reverse complement strand
TTCACCTTAGCCCTTCTTAACAAATCTTGTTTGAACTTCTCAAAGTCTTCTTTGTTCTCTATCTCTAGAAACCTTTCTCCGTCCTTATCCTTAACAATTCTCATATGTATAAACTCCTCAAATAGGTTATTAAAGTGAAGAGGTAAGGTGCCGTTTTAGTTCTGAGTTTCTGACCTCCTCTCCGCTCTAAGGCTTTACCCCACCTTTTTAAGGAAATTAAGGTACCCCTCGAGGAGCGGTTTATCACCATAAACTGTTAAACTTTCTGGAATAACATGGTAACCTTTCTCCTCAAAGGACTTACGGACTAGGTCAATAAACTCACTGGTAGGTAAAGAGTTAAGGGAGTCTAGTTTTTTCAATTTAAAGAACCTCATCACCACGGAAAGGAAGGACTTAACATCACTACTTGAAAAGGCTATTATCTTGTCAAGGTCGTAAACACGTGAGTTAAGAGAGCCTATGACAAAGTACCTTACCTCCTTAAATGACAGGAGGGGTTTAAGGTCTGGCTTAACCTTCCTGAATAACTCATCAAATCCGTCAAAGTCATTATTATAAGCATATATTTCAATGTCTCCGTAATCCCTCCTATCCTTGTCAATACCCCTTACAGTAACTGTAAATACTGCTTTTGTGCCTTTGATACTCCCTATGAATTGTGACCTTAAAAAGTAGTACTTCCATACCAAGTCATCGTGACCCCTTATACTAAAGTCTCTATTTAGAGAAAGGGTAATAACTTCTGGAGTAATAACTTGAGAGGAAGACTTAGGGAGGGTAATAACCTTAGTGTAGAGGATTTTCTCAACGTTTATTGTCAAACTATCAAGGATTTGTTTGGACAGTCCCAATCCGTTAATCAAGTTTTGGGAACGGTAATACCTTTGTTTAAGTACTACTTTCATGTGGGCTAATTGTTACAGCAAGTATAAAAAGATAAGGTGAGAAGGTGGATGGGAAACATCACCAGATGAGAGAAGAGAAGAAGAAAGAGAAGAAGAAGAAAGAAAAAAAAACGTTCTGTCTTAAAGTGATTGAATCCTTTAACCCGTTATCTCCTTTGTCTGTTTTTTCATAGCTTGTTTGGTCATCATTGTTTTGAAACCGATTAGGATTAGATGGTCATAATACCAGTCCACAATGTAGTCGGAAAACCTCGGTCTCTCAAACTCTTTCTCCTTTTCCATGATAATATAGAGGTTTTTGCCCTCACTTTGTAATGTGAAGACCTGGTATTTTAACCTCAAGTAGGGGTTAATCAGGATTGTTGAACCTTCTGTATAAATAACACTTATCATTGCTAGAGTGGTAAAATACAGTAAAAGAAGGGCTAATGAGTGATAGTTTATCAAAAATGAGGGTAGGGATGATAAAAGGGTAAAACCTATTATTTGTTTATCTAGACTCTCTTTGAGTATGTAATTCTTACCGTTTATTTCAATATGTTGTTTGTGAAGGGTTATACGGATGTCCCTTTGTAACCTCCCGTTAATGAGGTCATATTTTAGTGAATATAATGACAAAAACACGTAATTGTTTGGGATTATGAGCATTATCAGAAATAGTGCTAGGGCTATAGTCGGGTTTTCGGGAAGAGTGGTAGGAAAGTTAGTACTGAATAGGTTGTTGAATTGTGTAATGTAGTTGTTGATATTAAGGTATGCGTTTGAGACACTGTATGCTATTGGTAGGGAGAAAGCTTGCCAAAATAGGAAGTATGTTTTTCTCATCATGATGAATAACATGAATGAGTGTATTTAAACTTGATAGTTAATCAAAATCAGAATGATAGAATTAGGGTTTTTCCTTAATTATTTTCTCTAGTTTTTGTTTCAGTTCATCCACATTGTAGCCCAAAGCCTCTGGGTATTTTTCAGCAACTTCCAAAAACACTTTAGCTACTTCTTTCCTACCCTCCTCATTAAGCTTTCTAGGTCTACCCGTGCTGTCACGGTATCGGTAATTTGGGTTTTGTGATATCTCGAGTATCCTTTGTCTAGCCCACCTCAAAATCGGGTCTACTGGCATTTTATCTACTTTTACAACAGTACAGACCCAACAACCGAACCTTACATCAGTTGTTAATGCACAACCGCAATCACCGTTTACCTCATAAAGTGATAGTAAGTAGTCAAAACTCTTACCGTCCCACCTCTTCCGTGTTTTAAGGAAGTTGAAAACGTCCTCGGTAGTCCAATCAAGGATGGGCATTACAATGGGGTTACCGACTTTTATCACTTTTTCAGATTTTCCGTAATTTCTTGCTCTTGCTGAACTTTCTGAAGCCCTTACACCGCTAACTTGGACAAACCTACCTAGTTTTTTCATGAACTCTTGCATTGGTCTAACTTTCAATCTAGCCATGCACCACCTGAAACGGTAGTTTGGTGCTGGGTAACCGCGTTCAACCATCATTGTGATGAAGTCCTCTCTTGGTACTAGTCTTATGGTTTCGATGTTTTTGAACGTTTTTAGGCTTTCTAAAGCCTCAAGTGCTTCCTTCCTTAAAACGGGATGTTCTAGAAGTGTATCTACATAAACTACATAGAGTTTGGGTATGTTAGCACCTTGCCTCATAGCCTCAATGAGTAAAGTTAAGGTAGTGGTTGAGTCTTTCCCACCGCTAAAACCCAATTCCCATGGTTCATCAAAACTTTTAGACGTTTCTACTAGAAAATCAACGGTATTTTTGACTTTCTGATCCATAAGAGACTTTTGTGAAAACAGGTTAAAAAGAGAAGTCGAATTCAGTGCAACATATACCTTAATGATTAGACAAGTTGCTTATGTGCAGGATAAGTATTAGTGAAGTTTTTCATTGCTTACGGTTTAGTATTAGAGTTGTTGGAGTATTATAAAAGAATTAGCATTGGGATTTTAGGGGATACCTCCTTTAGGGCGGGGAGGAGGTCAGTTTTTGTCTATAAGAACTTTTCCGTGGATTTTTAAAATACCAGTCCTATCATATTCGGCTAATGCATCAAGGTAGTCCTTATACTTTGTTATGATGTAGTCTATTCGGTCATGCATCCTTTCAAGTATCTTTTTCTGTTCATCACTTATCATTATTGACCACTTGTTATATAATGTGGCTTACAACATATAATAACTTTTCTATGTTGTTGATAAGGTGAAAATAGGTTACTAGAGATTTAATGAGGGTAAACAGGAGGTGTCGGGGACACGTGACCGCTACGTCAGGTGTCCCTTCATTCAAGGTGTCGGGAACACGTGGTCGCTACACCAGGTGTTCCCTCATCTGTGGCGGCTACGCCACGTAGCCACTTCCTCTATAGTACTAGTCTGTTTGTTAGTATTTAAAGTTTTCTCTTAGGTGGTAAGGTGAAAGACCCGTTTTACTGTCATACAAAAAATGCATCACATAAGCTTTATATACTACAACAAGCATACCATATAATGAGGGTATATGGCTAGGATAAGTTTGAATGTGGATGACTCAACCCTCCAGGCTTTTGATAACCTCTGGAAGAAGGAGGGTTGGGAGTCAAGACAAGAGGCTTTAGTTTTTTTGATGAAAAAAGCAGTAGCAGAAGATAAGATTTCAGATGAAAAAAGCAAGTTAGTTAAGGCAATAAAAGGTGGTAACCAATGAAACCCATGAAGTTTAATTTTATAGAAGTGGATAAAAGACAACCTAACCTAATAGTAAAATTAGCACCGACAAGTGAAGACGGGTCATATGGAGAGGCAGTAATTGAATTCGGTGGGTTGTTAGAACCGAGGGAAGTAACTGGGACAAGGAAAGACGGTAACATGTTTAAAACAACTAGATATGAGATGTTAGCAAAACCCATGGAAGGAGCATTCATAGACGTTATCAACAAAGAAGAAGTGCCGAAGAAAGACCCGAAGACTGGAAGAGTGATAGGTAAAGACTTGATTCCGAAGTCCTACTCAGCTGAGGAGTTATTACAATTGATGAAAGAGAGGGGTAATGATTATGTTGTAATAAGGTTAAGTCAAGGAAACTATGAGTTTTTAAGGAAAAATGTAAACAGTGGTAAAATCAACAAGGGAGATATCATTAAACTTGAGTATAATATAGGTAGTAACGGAAGTGCCGTCATAAAGAGGTTGCTTAAAGCTGAAGTTGAAAATCCTGGAACGGAAAACGTTGAACAACTAGAAGAAGAACAAACTGAATCTGAAGAATAACCTTTTTTCTTTTTTCTTTTTTTCTCTCTTTCTTTTTCTCTCTCGTAACTAGGTGTTATCTATGGTTGAACTTAGGGATTATCAAGAGGAAATAGTCAGAAGAGCTGTAGAAGCGTTAAAAAACGGTAGGAGTGTGGTAATTAATGCCCCTACTGGTACTGGGAAAACTTTGATGGCTCTGGAGGCTTTGAGGAGACTTGATAAGAACGCTTATGTTTATGTAAGGACAATCTCCCAATACAGCTCATGGGAAAGAGATGCCAGAAAAATCGGTTTGTCCTTTGCTGGGTTAATGAGAAAAGGTGAGTTTTGTAAAGTACTTAAGAAACCTTACATGTTGTACTGTACTTACTGTGGGAAAGAAGTCGGTGAAGAACATGTGCAAATTCATAAGAAGTTTGTAGAGAGGAGGTACGTTAACCCTTATTGTTATGACCCAAACCCCTACATACCTAATAAGTGGTATAGGTATTGTCCTTACAGAGTTGAGAGGATAGTGTATGAGTTAGGTGGTGATGCACCAGGTTTTGTAGAGAAAGTTATGGCAAAGATGTATGACCTCCTTAACAGTGAGGGTTTAAAGGCTACAGCTAACTGGTTTAGGGACAACAAGATAAGTTACCAAGGAGAGGATTATGATGTTTGTGTTTACAAACTGGTGGAAGGTAGTGCAAAGGTGAACATTTACAGTTATGTCTATTTCTTTCTTGGGATAAAGAGACCGAAAACGGATGATGATAGTGCAATAGTTGTGTTTGATGAGGCTCATAACCTTGATGATTTTAACACTAATAGTGTTACCCTCACTTTAAAAGAGGTGGAGGGGTTCTTTGAAAGGATTGTTGATAAGAACGCGGAAAAGTTGAAAGAACAAGCTAAGGATAGTTTTATAGCGTTTGTCCAAGACCCAGATAGGGGTTTTGACCTACTGGGTTTGGTTTCTAAAGCTAACCCAGAGCTGGCTAAGAAGTTTAGTATAGTAATGTCTGCATGGGAGGAGAGGGATAGGTGGTATATTGAGAGGGATACGACCTCATGGGGTTATATTAAAGTGATGCCAGCTGACCCGTCAACATGGTTGTCTAAACTGAATGATTATAAGTTTATACTGTTAAGTGGTACTTTACCCTCTGCCGATTATTTAAGGACTATGTGGGGTCTTAGAAACTTTGAATATATAAACGCATTGTCTTTGTGGTCATCAACGTCTCTTAAAAATCATTTCAGTGGTACAAGGATATTTGTTGAGGATTCTGTTTATTATATCCGTGATGAGAGGAGATCCCAAAGGAAAAGGGTTGCTAAGATTATAAAGGATTATTCGACAAATGACGGACTAAATCTGGTTATCCTTCCGTCTTATGATGAGTTGGAAGTTTATAAGACCATGTTCCCTAAAGCTTTTTTTGAGGATCCTAGACCAGATGTTTTAGACCGTGTGAAGGGGTTACCAAACGGTTCTTTAATTTTTGCTGTAGCTGGTGGTAAATTGTCGGAGGGTATTGAGGTTTTAGATAATGAGGGGAGGAGTAGGATTAGGAATGTCTTTATAGTTGGTCTCCCGATCCCAGAGTATAAAGACCCATACCTAGAAAAGATGATAGAGGTTGTTTCAAAGAGGGTTGGGAAAGAACCAGAGGTGTTTAAGTGGGTTGTATTGTATGAGAAAGCTGTTATAAAGGTGAAACAGGCTATAGGGAGGGCTATTAGGAGTCCTCATGATGCAGCAACGATCTACTTGATTGATAAACGTTACACATACAGAAATGTTATGGAGAAGATGGGGTTAGAATTAACCTAACCATCCTGCTAAGAACGAGATTTATTTTGTTATCTGTGGTCTTGATACTAGAGAAGGTATTTTCTGAAAGATTAGGAGTACCAAATTAAGCCTAAATACTACTAGATACAAAATTTTTATACTGATTAAGTATGTCAGAACTAACTCACATAACTGTGAAAATGGATAAAAAGATGAAGGAACTTTTTTTGGAACTATGTAAGAGAGAAGGGGTTGATATAAGTCAAGCTGTAAGGGAACTTATAGCAGAGGCGATAGATAGGGATTATATTATAAAGCAACGGAAGGAACGGTTACAAAAGATAAGGACAAACACTAATTCAGCATAACGTGCTAGGGGGTAGGATAGGGGATGTATCTATTAAACCCTAGGTTAGATCGAAATAAAAAGTTTTGTAATAAAACTAGAAGAAAGATGGGACTAACGACCCTATGGGTGATATGAATGGATAGTGAGACATTTGGAACTAAAAAGTCAGAAGAAGTAAAAAAAGTTGAGAAGACAGAAATTAATACAGATACATCAAAAAAATCAATATCTGATAAGGGAACAAAAAACAATTTAAAAAATTCAATACAAGAAAAAAATGACAATAATAATACGAAAAGTTCAAAATCTATGAATAATATTTCACTGCCACACCAAAATTCAATACTGCCACAGAAAAAAGACAAAGACTCTAATAATATTTCACTGCCACACCAAAATTCAAGACTGCCACATCGTATTACCGAGAAAAATTCAAAAAACTTTGTGGCAGTTGATAAAAATTCTGCAGAAGTATCCGAAGATATATATGAAAATGTGTCAAATGTGGCAGTGAATTTCGGTACCAAACAATTAGAAAAATTCAATACTGCCACATTTGCCACAAATTCCTATAGCATTTCAAATACTTCTGCAGAAAATAACTCACAAAAAGACAAAAAATTGAAAACTGCCACAGAAAATAGTTCAACAGAAAAAGAAAAATTCAATACTGCCACATTAGAAAAATTGAAAACTGCCACAGAAAATAGTTCAACCGAAGAGGAAGAAATTGAAGATGATGATATTGTAGTTAAAGATAATAAAATTATCATACAAACAAAAAGTAAGCATAAATTTGAAATATCCTATGGTCTAGCTTGGTCAATTGAAGACAGTACTAGACTGATAGACCTTAAAGTACCTCAACTACCACAATGGGTTTTTACGGCTAAGAAAAAAGATGAAGTCTTAAACATACCAGTTGTTGTTGATTTCTACCAAATGGAAGGTAAAACGGTGTACTATATCAGAAACAAGAAGGAAATAGTAGAAAAACTTTACACTTTCAGAGGTGAAAGACATATCTCAAAGAAACTTATTAGTGATACTTTGGACATCTGGCTAGACCGCATTAACCCATCAAAGTACATAAAATGGGTAGACGTTAGGGAAGTTGTTAAGAAATACAAGGAATGGGAGGAAATTAACCAAGACCCACTAGGCTTCTTCCTCTCTAGGGCAAATGATGTTGTAGGGAATGAGAAACTTAAGGTAGCTGTATTGTTAAGTGTAGTCTCTTCCCAACTCTCAAAAATAAGGAGAGGGATTTACAGAGTTCACTTAATACTGACTGGTTCAAGCGGGTCTGGGAAATCCTCAACAATTAAGTCAATTCTGGACTTGTTTTATGATAATGCTGATGGGGTTGAGGACTTTATAGTACTTAAACTCACAAGGATGACAAGGGAAGCTCTCGGGAGGTTAAGAGTTGATACCCTTGATGGTAAAGTGATATTCATTGAACAGTTGGATAATATGGAAGGTGTGGATTATATTAGGGAAGCTATGAGTGAGGATAGGATAACAACACTCACCACGGTAAAGGACTCGGAAGGTAACTTGGTATCGAAAACGGTAGTTATTCCTGGGCAACCAGCGTTCGTTACTACAAACGTTACGGCAAACGTAGATCATCAAATTATCAACCGTTCCATACAACTTTACCTCAGTCAAACTGAAGATGAGAAGTTAAAGACAAAAATTATTGAGACCATCCTGGAGAGGGGAGATATTGAGGAATTTGATAGGCTCAAGCTCATAACTTATGTTTGGCTAAAAACCAGACCCAAATCCCCTAAGATGACCAAAGAGGTGAAAGAGGAGTTAGTGAAACTCCTTAGTAAGTTCATCAATTTTAAGAACATCTATAGGGCTACGGAAATAACTAGGAACCTGGTGAGGGCTACTGCCTCACTCTTCAGTCATGAGGAGATTACAAAAGAGGATGTAGACTTTGTAATGGATTATTTCAAGAAGGATATTATCCTTACAACACTTGAGTTGTCGGAGAGGGACTTGCAGTTATTGAGGTGGTTAAGAGACCACGGGTTTATCCAAGGTGAGAAGGAAGAAGAGACTAAAGATGTAACGACTTCTGAGATTGCACAAGTAATAAAAATGAGTACTCAAGAGACTAAGAAGTTGTTAGACGTCCTTTATGATAAGGGTTTGGTTTGGAAGGCTTATGATGGTAGGAGGTTTAGCTGGGCTATTAACCGTTATGGTGTAAGGGTCTTGGAAGAATTAGAGAAGGAGGTTGAGGAAGGACAGCAAGAGGGAAATGGAGGAGAGACTGAGGTTTTAATTGATGACCAGTTATTAGCACATATATCCTCAAAACTTCTGGGGAAGAACCAGGTTGCGGATGAGGAATTAAGGGGGATACTTCAAAACGTTGTACAGGCTACAGACCCAGAAGCCCAAGACTTGTTTATCACAGTACTAGTGAAGAAGGGTTTAATCAAGGATAACGGTGATGGTACATGGAAAGTCCTCTAAAGAAAGTTGATATTAAGAGTATTGCGAGGAGGGTCTTCACTAGTGTGGAGACTCACGGTTTTACAGTAAACAAGCACGTGAATTGGGATGATTTTAATTGGGTCGCTATAACACCAGTAGGGTCTGTAGTAGTCTTTAGGGATAGGACTGACAATATGATTTATGCTATATACGGTAACTACAAAGGTCGTTATCATGTGCATATCCCTTTAGTTGATGATATTTATACTCTTGATAAGAAGGCTAATGATGTACTGGAGGAAGTATGGAATTGTGTCCGATATGCACAGTGTTATATTGATAGGACAACAAAGGAGTATGACATGATATATAATATAAACCCGTTATTGTTGAGGGGTTTTACACCAGTCGGTATAGGTCAATACAAAAGTAAGTTTGAGAAGAAAAATAGTTAAGGTGAAAGGGTTTTTATCACCTTTTTTGTTCCCCTCAACTCCTTATAAGCATACATAATACGCCTTGTAAACGCTTATCATAAACTTTATATATTATATCAAGCACATATTGTACATAGGGGGTAAAAATGGGAACCCCAGTTCAAACCCAAGACAAAGTTGTTTCTTCCGTGAAAAAGACAATTGAGATTGTTGAGAAAGAAAAACATAGTAAAGTTTTAGGTGAGACTGTACCAATAAAAGAGATAACAATCAACGATAAGTCATACCTACTAGGTGATATTGAGGATTTCAATGAGATTTTAGAAAGCCTAAAAAGGAAGATTGATGTTTTACCCTATGTTCACAATGATACTTACACCAAATTAGCCGATGAAATCATGATAGACCTAGTAAAGATAATTTACAAACTAGAAAACAAGGAGAGGGTTTGAGGTGTCATGAATGCTTGAGTATGAGAGAAGACAGTTGGAAGCTTTTAAGAAATTCTTAGCAAACTTTGAAAAATTTCTTAATGAAACAGCTGTGATTAAAAACACTAATGTACAAGTCCTATACTTACATGAACCGTATGAGCCTAGTGATGTTTATTATTCCAGAGGGGTAGTAAAGGTAGGAAGTCTAGAGTACCCGATTGAGGTAAAGTATGATACTGTTGATGGTCTCATTACTATAAGGAGTGAGGTATTCTATTATAAGCTTGTAACCGAGGAAATGGTAGAGTTTATAAACAAGTTAAGGTGAATTTTTAGAGAGGTGGTAACATGTATAAGAGGATGGAGAGTAAGATAACAATAAAAATCAGTAGTGAGTTACTCCAGCGGTTAGACATATACGTTATGAAACATAATACGACAAGGTCTGAAGCCATAAGGAGGGCTATTGAAATGATGTTAGGAAGTGAAAAAACTGAAGGTGAAGTAAAGGTTGAGAAGGGGTTTAGGTTGTGGTGATGGGCATGAAGGCTAAAGTAGAAAGTCCTGGCAAGATTTTTGCACAATCATATACTCCACACAAGGATAATATGAGGATGGTGAGTGTTAAACTTGACTATGAATTATACCAGAAGCTTGTGGAGTATGCAAGGAGGAATGAGAAACCGATGACTTATGTGCTAAGAGAGGCTATCAGAGAATTTCTAGAAAAAAGGTGATACTAATGTATAAGTGCCCGTTTTGCGGTGCAATTGTTGAAAGGTTTGGGTTTCTGAAGATGCATGTTAGAACAATGCATAGGGAGAACCCTCAATGTCCAATTTGCGGTATTACCTCAAAGAATATCCAGGGTTTAATGTATCACTGTTTTATAAGCAATGATGAAATGCATAAGGCGTTATATTACCTAATTCACAAGAACGGTACTTCGGATAAGGTTAAGGTTAAACAACCGATTAAGACAATGATGAAGTATAAGCACCTTTTCATGTTAAAAGAGGGAGGTGCAAACCATGAAAAGGAGGGATGAGGAGTTGGAGTTAGAATATATTAAAGCTAAAGAGACTATAACAAGGCTAGAAAACAAGGTTGAAAAACTTGAGAAAGAGAATAAGAAACTAAGGAAGTTGAACAATACGTTGATGAATGCTATCATTATTGCTCAGAAAATACCGAGTAGGGAAAAGCAAGACCTTCACCTTAAGACAGTAGTAGAGTGGATTAAAAAAGAACTAGGTGAGGAGGATGAGTGAAGAAAACGGGTTTTCGATTAATGAAAATCAATTAGCAACACCGTTAATGCCAGACGATATAGAGAAAGAGTTGATGCACTTAAAGGAACTTATAGCATTCAGAGAAGGTGTTATGAAAAGTAGAGTAAAATACGGAAATATGATAAGTGCACATAAAGAAGGTGGTAAATGGGTATTCCTAAGGAGGTATAGTATCTGTAAAAATAGGCATATGATACTACTGAAGAAAGACCAGAAGAGGGATAAGTGTCCTCTTTGTGGTGAACCAGTTAGGATTGTGGAAGAGACACCATCTGATGATGTTAAAGAATTGTTCTTTAAGCTCTTGGATGTTCAAGAAACTGCTGAGAATTTAATAGCTGGTTCAGTAGTTAAGTTTGTAGAGTTTCAGAAGTTTCTAGTGTTTATCAAAGGTTTTGGTGTTGTTAATTCGGCAAAGTTGATAGCTCTCCTATTTCCGAAAAGGTTCGAATATAATGTGAATAAAGCTAGAAAGTATGCTGGGCTGGCGGTGATGTTTGTTTGTCCGAAATGCGGTTATTATTATTACGGTGGTGAGTCATCAAACGGTAAACCAGCTATCCCATCTAAAGAGGGTTGGAGATGTCCTAATGATGGTACAAAACTTGTAGGCACAGCGGCAAAAGGTGTTAAGTATAACAGAGAGGTGAAGACGTTCTTACTTGGAGTCCTAGCACCGAGTCTTAAGATGGCTGGTGGTGTTTATGCTGGAATAATCAAGAACTTTAAAGAAGAAATTCAAGCTAAGCATCCAGACTGGGCAAAACTGAAGGTTGAAATGACGGCTAGGAGGAAAGCGATATCCATATTACTTGCACAGTTGTTTGCAATATCTCTACATTACAGGGAAGGCGTACCGTTAAGTGAGGCTTATAAGATAGTCCTGGGGAAACAGTACGATGAATTAAAGAGTCATGAGGACTTTATTGAGGCTCCGATTACGGATTATTATGTGGATACAAAGTCTGATAAGTATAAGCTGATGTTTGAGAAGACAATAGAGGAGTTAGGGATTGATAAGAATGAGGTGATAGGATGGCTTAAGAGGAAGAAAATTATACAGTGAACACGGTACTCCCAACCAGGTACGGTTTTCCATACAAGGATACTAATGTCCACATTACCATAGCAACCCCGTGTGGGTACCCCATACCACTAAACCGTAAGCAATGGAAAACTTCACTAATAGTTATCCTGCACATAAGCAACTTGTCTAATCACTAACGTATATGTTGCACTAAGACTTACTAGTTGTACATGATAACCTGTCAGCTTGGAATTTCTCAATAATTCTACCTTTGCATATAAGCAATTGTAAGTTTCACTAAACACCAAGTTGTACAAGGATTGACCTTGTACAACAAAAAGTTTATTTATCATTATACATTTTGCATAAAATAAGCAAGTATACTTTTCAATAAAAACGTGAATGCACATAAACAGAGTCATAATAAGCATAAAAGCAATTACAAGACTTCCTAAATCCTAAGTTGCACATTATAACTAAGCAAAGAAGAAATTTTTTATATAGACCTTCTTGCATAAGAGCAATGAGGAGGATTAATAGCCTATTTTGTGCATAATGATGAGTTACTCCGTCTCTTGCATGGAAGCAACTATGTAGTTTTATAATATGGGTTTTGCATATTGCATGTAAGCAAAAAGTAAAGGAGTCGCATAAAGAGTCTAAGCAAGAGAAAAGATCAATAACGTGTTTTTTGCACATAAGCAAAGAGTTTAGTAAGAGAAAGGCAATATCCTAAACTGTTCATCGATAATAAAGCAAAAAGAGTAAATTGAAGTTGCACATAAGCAATAAAGTGTTTCATGTAAGCAAGAATGGAAAGGTTTGTAACACCTTAATGGACTTTCGGAAATTGCATGTAAGCAATCCCTTAGTTCAATACTAATGTAATTGTATATAGGTCAGTAAGCTTGAATATAAGCAAAAAGGTCAATTTATATTGCCCCTGTTGCACAGTCTAGCAAAAAGAGAAATTAATAATCCTCATGTTGCACATGAGCAACAAAATATCTCAATAGTCATTACCGTGCATATTAGCAAGAAGCTGACCTCCTCCTCACCCCTTTTGAGGGTGAGGAGGAGGTCAGAGTAGTTTGTTTAATAAAGATTTAATGAACTGTCATTCACACAAGTTGGCTATATGAGGGCAATTAGATAATCTTATAATATCGTTTTACACTCTT
>Ga0105117_1000296_pt1 | contig 13550 bp, 21 predicted proteins | sample OSP_15_2_FD_79144 | JGI IMG/M metagenome (GOLD analysis project Ga0105117, IMG submission 79144) | Extremophilic microbial mat communities from Yellowstone National Park, USA - OSPB_Slides-mat_host_7_15 | ecosystem: Environmental > Aquatic > Thermal springs > Hot (42-90C) > Microbial mats ... | reverse complement strand
GTTGTGACCTAGATGTCCCTATTCAACATAAACATCTCGGGGATAGCCAGCGAGGTTGAGACGGCACTTTACGATTACGTCATTCAACCTATTGAATGCTTGGTACAGGACGCGATAAACTGGATAATATACATCGCGTTCTATTTCGCGAAGGTAGTGTGCGATATCATATTCTCATTCCTACAGTCCATCTACAACTTCGTTCTTCAAATACTCTCTAGTATAATACAGTTACTGGCGGGGACGATAAACAACATAGTGTCCACACTGAGAGCCAAATTGGTACCTGCGTTCGTTGTCGCAGTGACACCTAAAGGAGAGGAACTTCTGTTGAGGTACACGATTAGGGGAGTGACGAGTGCGAACAGCGTCAAGCACGGAATAGCTAGGGGGATTTTGGGAGGACTAATGGGCTTATCGATACCGCTTTTCGCATACCTAGTGGGTAGTGTAATAGATAGCATACTCCCTAACCAACAGGTAGACGTCACTAACCTCCTGTTCCCTATACAGACACTGCAGGCGTTAGCTAAAGACATATGCTGTCCGATTACTGCGGTTACCCCACCGCAGTGTACTAACACGTGTGGAGTCACGGGATTTCCCGTGTGTTCTCAGCCCTGTCTGGAACTGAATAACGGTAACACTTACTGCTTCGGTCTACAGTTTGTGAGCCAGACCTCTCAATCCACTACCCCCTCCACCCAGGTACCGCCGTCACAGACCGTCTACCTTACGGAACAGTTCACGGTGACCACATCATGAGCGTCTGTCAGTCGTGGGTAGAAAACGTGTTACCGACGGGGACCGTGTATAAGGTTAGTACAGCTTACTTTCTATATAATAGCACAGTGGTCGGACAGGGAACGGTAACGGCGAGTGTGAGTTACGATAAGACGAGTGCTATGTTCATAATTACCCTGACGATAACGGACAGTTCTACTAGCACGTACACTTACAACACAATAGTCGTCAAGGATCAACAGAACAATAACATAGCCCAATTCCAATACGCACAGGCTTACAGTAAGGGAACAGGATCGCTCACCGTCACGGAATACATCTATGTGAATGACGTCCCTCCCGTAACACAGATCACTTCACAGTTCCCGGTGTCGGGGGACTGGGCTGAAATAATAGCCAATACATTAGTGAACGGTGGTCCAATATACATGCCGAACACAATATTGATATTCGATGATAATTATCAAGCCATAACACAGTATAATTTCACTCCCTCAATTACAGTGACTGGCACAGCCTACATTGAGACACAATCGATATCATGTACACCCTGTAGTTCAATAAATGGTCTCTATGTAGTTTTAGGATATTATGATACAAACACTGGGACTTTCATTTGGATGAATTACCAGTATATAGCGACTGCATTTTCAGTAATGAATATAACGTGGCAAATCGGAATTAACCCCAACTGCTGAGGTGAGAACATGAGTTACTATTACGAGGAAGAGACGGTAGACATAAATGACATATTCAATATACTGAAACTAATACAAACCACGAACCCGGCACAGTATAGGCAACTCTATACCCAGACAGTATACCAGTTCCTCTACGACGTGTCACTGTATTTACAATACTTTCCTCAAGGCACGTTCACTTTATTCGAGAGCAACAACCTGACGATCTATATAAAGAACCAGGTAATACAGGCAACTTATAATGGACAACTCGTAGTGGGATTAACGAATATAGCCCAAATAGTCTCACAGTTACTGAACTACGACTTCAGTTTACTTTACAGCTTCCTAAGTGCGATATATTACAACCTGAACACAATAGCACAACAGATCGTGCCTCCCGATAACGTGAAGCAATATTTACAAGACCTTTATGCATTACTTTTGAGCAAAGCCTAAATATAACCCGAGACAGAATTGATTCATGCCGTGCGGTGAACAGGCTTTAACGGATGTTAAGGGAACAGTGAAGAGGGAACACTATGAAATGCTCGCATATCAGAAGAGTGGGGACAATGTCCTAGTGAAGGGAAAGCTGTTCCTGAACAGCGTGACTCCATTAACGCAGGAGGTCCAAGAGAATTCAAAGGTTGAGATATTCATTGGAATAGACCTCAATAATCAGACACTCCTGATTGTTAGGGAGACCATAGACAGTGTGATAAAGAGGAACAGGGAGAACGTGAAGATAGAGAACTGCGACCTATACGTGATGAGGATAACGCCGACCGTGAGGGACGTCATTGCTCGGCTTTTATTAGATAGGAGTCAGAAATAAACCATTTTTTTCCATTCACATAATGGTAAGTCCCGGGTATTGCCTTCACGACCGGGATTAACCTAGAGTATAGGTAGATATCGACGTAATAGTTCTTCCACACCTCCTTCTTCAGATACTCGTCCATCACGTCCCTAGCGAACTTAAGGAAAGATGCGGGAATGAACAGGTTGGTAGACATACAGAACAAGATCACGTTATCCGAGGGTTTCGCCTTAGCCGGAATACAGAAAGTATAGACTGCACCTTCTATCGATATAGGTGGAATATAGACGTCACTATCGACAAGAAGTAAATCATCATTCACACGTGAAAATATTTCCCTCAACACGTAGGCTATCCTATACCTCCTAGCCTCAATCGTGTCCTCCTTAACTCCGGAGTCCAGGTGAATAGCGTTACCGGGTACTCTTTCAGGACATTGGACGAAGGAATCGTCTACGAATATCATGTCGTAATTCATGAGAGGGAAGTGACAGAAGTTCCCACCGAACGTTACAGTTTTCATGTCTGTGCCAGCACCTCATATTCGAAGTTCATTGTAACGGTAACAGTTTGGGCTAATGCGGCATTAATATCGAATGTAATGACAACATTGAGAGTCTGTCCACCGTAATAGTCCTCCAAATTGAACGTCGTAAACGTCTGACCCGATAACACATCGACCTGTTGCGATGCAATGACAACTCCAGATGATGTCTGTATATCTACGGTAATCGTGAACGTAGTGAACCCGGAAGTGCATGGTGACGTCGAACATGACAATGAATAGGACGGTAGGAGTTTGAAGTAGCCAGCAGGAATTAGGAGAGTATAGGACTTCGATATGGAGCCATTAAATGGAGTTTGAACTGTGAAAGTATATTCTGCAGGATTGAGAATGTTATTATAGCCGGTTACTTCGAAGAGGAATATGTTGTCGAGACCGCACGACGAATTAACGAAAATTAGGGCGAGTTCCTGACTCCATGTGACTTGATAAGTGTTATTTGCGTTCCCAGTGACTTGGAAAGCGGAAACCGAAGACTCACCTGAGAAGAACTGGGTATTGGCACAAAATGTACCATTAGATGCACTAACACATGTACTATATGATGTTAGACCGGAAGAACCACCCGATAATACCCATAAAGCAAGATAGTCATTAGTAGTAATATTGAGGGGTATGGAGTACGTCAAACTCTGATTGTAGAAGAAGAGGGGTTCTATATAGTAAACGGAAGGTTGAGAATAGAAGTAAACATCGGTAACCCAGAAATAGAAGTTACAGCCTGTAGTAAGTGATGAAGACACGATAGCAGTTATTGTTATAGTGTCCGTCCCACTGGGAACCGGGGCAGTAGCTATATAATAGTAATTTTGATTTGTTGCCGAAATGGGATTGAGTGAAAATGAGACGGACCCTATCTGAGTACCACTCGCATTATAATATTGAAACTCCAGAATGAATTCTCCAACGCCTGAACTACTTGTACAATTAGGTGACTCATATACGCCCATTACTGTCATCCAGACATTTTCGGGACCATAAATGAGAGATGAGTATGGAATGTTAATAGACATAGAACCCTTTGGCGTTACGATGTATTCTCCACAGTTTCCACAAGGATCACCGGAAGATTGACCACTACCTCCAGATTGTGAAAATACTCCTTGATTTATCTCCCGACATACATTATAAGAAGCGACAGTAAGTCCCATAGCTTATTAAAATGAGAGAGGAGTTATAAATTACACGGTAAAAATGGGGTTCCTCCGCTCCGACCCTAAAAAGTTAGTTTGGCAAAGTGACGGTAGTTACGGATTGGAACATGGACAGGAGTTTTTTACGATAAATGTAGCAAAAGAACTTTATAATCCAAAGGCAAAACTCTGGTTAAAATACCCGGATCTGGTACCGATAGATGTTAATGATTTATTAGTTGTAGCGGATATAACAAAAAATAATTTAGAACGTGAACAGAGGACGTTAATACACTGTATAGCAGGAGTGCATAGAAGTGTTACATTCGCATTAGCAAGTATAATGTATATATATAACGTGAAAATCACGGACGCAATGAAAATGTTATGTGATCCATGCATAGATTTCGACATCTATGTTCACGAAATACCACATCATTTCAACTCACTACAGGATTTTTATATTGCATATATACATCACTAAATCATAAATTAGGGATTAAACGTTATATCTATTACTTGCTCGCTCTGTGATGTTTGTTGGGATATAAAAGTAGGAGAAGCTTGACGTGTGAAATAAGTGAATTGAACAGTTTCGGTTTGAGATGTGAGTACACCTTGAACAACCTGCTTTATGACCTCTAGGAATTGATAATTTATTATTTCTTGACTTGAACTGGTACCTTCAGGAAATAAAACCTGCTTTACGACCTCTAGGAGTTGAGAATTCATTACCTGTTGAGTTGAACTGGTAATTTCAGGGAAAATTCCCTGAAGAAATTTGTAATTTAGAATTTGTTGCGATGCTGAAGTAGGTATTGAATTCAGAATTTCAGTAATGACCTGATAGACCAAAATGTCGGCAATAGTGACAATGATATCAGTATACTCCGTTAATTGTTCAGGAGCGACAGTCCTAACGATTTCAAGCGTTGCTATGAATTGGGAAATGGATGTTGGAACTGACTGAATAATTGAAATCGGTTTAATTAGCTTGATTTGTAATATCTGTTGCGATGATAAAGTCACCTCACTCTGCGTTATCAGTCTCACAGAGGACTGAAAGTAGCCCAAGACCGATACCGAAGTAGCGGTAACGCTCTCAGCGAAGGTCTGTTTGGCTACGGCATAAGCGAAATAGATATTCTGCACTGAACGGGTAGCAGTGACGCTTTCGACTTCCCTAATCAGAGTAATGGGATATATGAATGATACTTGGAGTACAGGCAAAGTAGTAGTGGACAAATAGGATAACACAAACGAAATACTCTCCTCAACGCTCTCGGTCTCTGTAGTTTGAGAAGGTGCTTCCTCCAACGACAGTTGGTCACTAGAACCTGCTACCTCAATAAATCCGGCAGATTCAACGATACCGGTAGGAGTCTCCTGATAGTTAAAGTAAACGTCTGCAGGGTCTACTATCTCTATCCCCAACATTTTATAACATTCATTTGCAACGCCACAGATGTATTGAATGACCTGGGTCTGCGTGGTAGTCTGAGTAATAGTCTGTGTGTTAGTTTGAGTAATGGGAGGTACCTGACTCGATATGTTGAGTCCAGTTATTTCCTCAAAACTAGGTGCAAATATAGACGTGATACCGGAAAAAGCAGTTGAAGGATAGATGGTGAAACACGATATATTGTAATTCAATTGAACCTCGAGCTGATTTGAAACGGGGAGAGGAGTACAGAAACCCGTAGTGCTAAAACAAGGTGCCGAAATATCGTTACACGTTATTTGTTCCGTAAGTTTTTGTATAATAGCCTTAGTCTTGAAAATATTGACCAAGTCATTAACGTTGACCTGCTCAGAACCGGTCAATTGTTCAAGATGTGCTATTATGATACTGCCGGTATCGAATACCGGAATTATCTCCTCATTAATACTTGACACGGCATTAGCTATGATTATGGTGAGGTGGTCTTTAGCCTGTGCAACATATTGTGACAACAGACACTGAATACAGCACTGTTCAAATGAATCGAATGTAGATTGATTGAGACATTGTAACATGCATTGATAGTTACTGCACTCCCAGTTAGGCAAAGGTATACAGGAACCGTTGGACAGAGGGAAGCACTGGGAAGCCATATATTAAGCTGAGGAACCAACACTAAAAACATGATTGCAACAGTACTTCAAGGCGGATGTAATCAGGTCGTAATACCAGTGAACCTACAGGGTGACTACATCGTGCAGACCAATGTAACGAAACCGCCCTCATTACTATCCCCATGGAACGTATCAATACAATACGATAACGTGTTTTGGGCATCGCTCAGTGTAAATACCGCGGATCCTGACGATATATACAACTTTAACGACCTGCCCATACACAATATAAACCAGATAGTGGTTTATTTCTGCGATCAGGGGGGATACAGTCTTACATCAGATGAAATGGAAATGACTATAACGATATCCGATGAGAGTGGAAATTTGGTAAGTGAATATAGTTTAGATATACAAGTGAACATACAACCGTTATATCCGTATCCCATATTAATTTTCGTCGGTAATAGTCCAATAGAGTTCACACAGGATGTAAATGTGGTCTATACCCCAACAACCCTAACGCTACAAGCATTGGTACCTATAGGACAACAGACCGTGTTCAACTTGGTGCTGAACGGTTCGCCCTTCGTGAAGTTCTCAAGCATATTAGATCCATGCCTACAACCGACGTGTGTATGCTTATCTTACGGTGAAATTGGATGTGAATTCGCTGAGTGTAACTGCAGTTCGAAATGCATACCGCAGGGATGCATACTCACTGGTTCATCGTGCCTGGATCAAGACTGCACGAGTCTAGAATTGTATTACTCTTGTCCTGGATATAAATTAGTAATATCTCCATCAGAGATAACGGTGGAATACCCGAATTACACAGTGACATTCCCCGTTAAATGTGAGACAAATACTAACATGACCATAACGGTGACACTTCCATTCAATGTCTCAACCCAAGGAACACTAACGTGGGAAATAACCAACGTAAATCTAGATACGCCACTGAACTGCTACACGGTAGCGATTTACTTATTATCCAACCCAATTGTATTGTAATCCATGAAAACTGAGGAAAGAACGAAGGTAAGGAATATCACCAAGATAAGGGTCAGGGACGCAAAGACTGGAGAAATTCTGAACGAGTTCACAATTAGTAACATAATGACGAACGCAGGTCTGAACGAGATAGCCTCGCACTGGGCAACCCCATGGACGATGCCGGGAGGGTTCGGCTACGTAATGGAAGTGGGGAGCGGGACGGGGACACCTCAACCGACGGATACAGGAATGTTCCAACCGATTTTACCGTGCTTTCAATACGTGACACCTTCGATATCTGCAAATCAGGTAACATTCACTGCGACATATCTGCCAGATCAATGCAATGGTTACACCTTCCAAGAGGCGGGAATAGCGTTTCCAGCACAGCTAGTGAAAACTAATGGCACCATAACCGGAATAAACGGAACCCTAGTAGATCACTTAGTGTTCCCGATAGCAGTGCAGAAGACTGCGTCCATTTATCTGGAGATCATAATAACCTTCGTGATCGTATGATGAAATCGGTCTACACCCAGTGCAGGGAGTGTAGTTACGAGTGGGTAGTAGACCGAACTATCTATTATATGAAAAAGTACCACGACGTCGAGTTGATGAAGTCCTATTTCAGACCGGCTTATTTCTACGTAGGAGACTGTAACACGATTTTTCAAATAGCCTACGACGGTATTACATGGTGCGACACACCTAGTGATGTCACTACGAGACCTTTAGAGAGACTGAAAGTGATAACTACATCAATATGGCTAAAAGAACACATGGAGAAAAAAGGGATAAAGGTAGAGCAGGCGATCCCACGGGGAATCAACGACGAAATGGCACAGAAACACGTTAATTTCGATTTTAACGCTAGAAGGGGGTTCATAGTCATTGCGAAGAACAGACCGTATAAGAGAATAGACGACGTACTGAAGATATTTGAAGGGAAGAGAGCGGAACTAACATTAGTAAGTGACCACCCTAATGCAGACTTCGGGTTCATGAGCCTAAGTGAGGATATGAAGTACTACTTACTGTCACATTCCCTTTTTTATATCGCAGTGAGTGACGCTGAAGGGTTTAACATCCCACCCGTTGAGGCGATGAGCGTAGGGACACCGCTCATCTATATGAGGAAACACGCATACAAAGAGTATGGATGCGGAATCGAGATAGATTCGATAAATGATTTAAGAAAAGTAGAAGTGAACAGAGAAGAGTGGGAGGACTTGAGTTGGAAGTGCTGGTTCAAGTCACTGCGTTATCACTATGTAACGATAGGACAGGAATTGTGGGGATGGTTCAAGTCCTAGACTCGGGATTATTCAGCTTAGTTCGACCATAAGCAACTAATACCGAATCCAAATCCATGGAGAAATGGGAGGCTTAAATATCCCCATTCAGAAGGTGATTATGATTGATTTGAACATCGCACAGTACTTCAAGGAGAAAGAGTGCGACTATTGGAGAGAATACCCTGACGCTTATGGAAAATTAGACGTTTTCGGAAAAACGATACAAATAGTGGGAGCTGACTGTGGGAGCAGTGCATTGTACTTCCTGTGGAGAGGGGCAAAGTACATAGTGCAATATGAAAAGGAAGAACACCTAAGAAAAAAATGGGAGGAGGTATGTAAATACTTTAATATTTGTGAAAAAGCGGTAATGAAAAAGGAGTGGAAAGGAGAATACGAAAACGTTGACATATTTGTAATGGATTGTGAAGGGTGTGAAGAAGGTCTGAACGTGGAAATGTTAAAAAAATATGAGCAATGGTGCATAGGAATACACGATTGGACTAAGAACCGGGTCGAATTGCTGAGGAAGATGGAAGGAACAACGTATACATATGTAAGCGATGATGGAAGAGAGATCACTCTATGTGACCTTTCAATGAAGTGAAACGAAGATCCTCATAATCTATACGATCTAGAACTTCATCCCTATCCATCAACATATAACCGTCTTTTCTAAGTAAAAGGAACTTAGAATTCTTATCCAGTTCGGCAAGAGTGACATAAGAATCACTATTCGTCGTAAACAAAATCGCTTTCAAGTCCCTAGAGAGGAGCCACTTCAAAAACTTATCAAAGCGTGAAGGATGGAGGTGTAAAGATTCGATGTCGTCAATTAACAAAATATCGGGATTATGGTGATAAACTAACCACGACAATTTAACAGCCTTGCTGATACCGTCACCTAGATTATCAAGATAAGTTACAAAATCATCTTTTTCATAGAGGAAATCATTATTTGAACGTATAATAACACCATCAATGAAATCCTTTATGGAATTACTGAACTCAACATCTTCATCCTTAGGCTTTACGAGAACGTTATAATAATAATCGTGGACAGCGGTGCGTAAAACATAAGGATAAATAATCATGACCTTATATTTAACATGACCCTTACAAAAATAAGCATAATTCTCAGAAGGAATAAATTGAGTAAGACGGTACCTTTCACCCCTAACTTCTTCACATTCAACTTTATCATCATCAATTGTAACGGAAAAATTCTTGTATTTGACATAACCCCTAGCATTAACTACGATCTCAAGGTTTTTCTCATCAACTAAAGCTATCTTCTCAATAAAAGCCGTCTTTCCGACCCCGTTATCACCTAGAATAGCCAACGTATTGACGTTCTCAAGAGATACCGAAATATCTGAGACCACAGAGAGTTTACCCAACATTAAAAAAGTAATGGATACATGGTTTAAAAAATTGACTTCATAGTCATAGTTTAGGAAGGAGTATAGTAAGAGAAGAGACGAGATATCCATCGAGTTCGTTCAGATAAAAAGTGAAAAAACGTTTACTCAGTAATTAAGAGAAATACGTGTACTGTACTCATTACATTCGAAAATGACTTCACCGTGACGCCTCTCTATCGTAAAGCTACCCTCCACGTGTGCATTATATATGAGTCCAGATAGTTTATGTGATCTGAAATCGTGTATGAAAATGAAATTGGGATTATAGACAGTTAGCGAGCCATCGTCGTTTATCTTATATTTCGCTCCCTGACTCTCGAGAGCGAAGACGAGCATCACAAGATCAAGGCAACCAACCCTCTTCCTAGCGATCAAGTCCTCCGTTAGCATATCATCACAACCTGCGGAAGAACTTCTTAATATCGTTAATTAGACCAGTAACGATATTAACATCACTCTGAGGAATTTCGAGTATAACCCGTGAAGTGACCATAGTTCCTATATCACTTATACTAAATTGGTAAGAGTAAACAGCATATGGATCGGGAGGTGCCTGAACTTGAACACCTGCCTCCTGCTCATACTCTAAAATTTCAGCGTAATCATATATTATGGCATAGAGATTGTCATTTCCCGGGGTCACCTCGAGTAACTGTCCGTTAAGAGACTGAAGTCCGACAAAGCCGTATTCGGGAACGGAAGTAACAGAGTTAGGAAGCAAAGAGAAAACGAAACCGACTATGGTTTGACCGGAAGAACTCTTGAGTATAGCAAGAGAGTAGAGAGGTATGTTGTTTAAGTCGTTTATATATGAGGATAGACCATTAGCGAAATACACCTCGGCGAAGGCATTGCCGAAGATATAGGACGGGACTGTAGCATTCTGACCGTTAATGTTTAATGAAGCTCCTCTAAGAAGTGAAACGTAGAGAGTAGTATCAGTCTTATTAACCATTATCCATGTGACCTGACCCTGATAGTAATCGTAAGTATAATATAACGCTACCTTGGAATCTTGATAGAGAAGTTGTGCATCGTATGGGACTTGTGCAAGAGGACGGATATTTTTTAAATCAGCACGAAGACGCCTCATGAAAAATAATGAGAAAGAATTACTTAAAAAGGTTTCTACGTAGTGAGTTCTGCTACAACGAACTTGTCCTCAATTTCCCTAGCCCTAATGAGGGTGTTCTTCAGACCCGGGTTCTCCTTTAAGATGAGACTGTCAACACGCTTCACCTTCTTACCTTCAACCTTACTCATAATATCCACGAGGATATCAGCATAGGTGTCCCTGTCCATACTATTGGGGAAATTACGCTGAATTAGTATTCGACCATCCCCGTCCAGGACTATAACGGAGTAGATCATGAGGAATTAAAGGATACAGGAATTATAAATTTTACTCACGATAAACAAAATCCTTCGGTAGGTATTTAAAGACCTCGCTAAACTCGTCATATGTAAGAGCATACTTGACGGAACTAGTGCGAACTCCATAACACCTCACTTCAAGCTCCCTAAGGTAACGTATATAACCGAAATTATACAATTTGCCATTGGAATATACGCTATATTCAGGAGTGAAATTATCATACCAATCCTTAGAACAGAGATTGGAGTCATACTGCATTACGAGGACATGTATATCACGAGGATCAATGTAAAAGCGTTTAACATATCTCTGGACGAAATAGTGAGCAGTATAAGGACTCACGCTCCAAAACGATAAGAGGTATTCGTCCCCCCCAATAAACGTAACTTTCGCATTGGATCTGACGTAATCATCGATAAGTGAAATAGTAGTAGCACGATATATTAACCTGCCATTTAAATCATAATTATTCCAGAGTCTAAAAAAGTCCACAAGCCCGGGAATACACGGAAGGTCGTAAGTAATGTGTTTGATGCTGTTATTATGACTCAAAAGCATACCAACCACCTGGATAAACGGACGCAATTTACTAGGATAACAGGAGTCAAGAAATGCGTCATAGTCCTCAGCAAGAGGATAAACGAACTTCCACTTGGAGAGCAAATTCAACTTCGCCGTGACGTCTGAAATGATCTCCCTCACATAATTTGGGCTCCACACCACAGCCTCACCACGGTAGACCAATTTATTTCACCTGGATACAAGACAACGTAGCAAGCCAACAAACTCGAAATGGCTTCTTTTACGTAGTCCCTGATAGGCTTATCAAGTTTGAAAGACCCACTGCACATCTTAATATAATTATCAGGCGTTATCTCAGCTACAGGAAAGTTGTTAATAAATACGTGATCTCTAGAAAAGGTGAAGATGGCAGGAATAGACCCCGTAAAACGACACGGAAGACTATAAGAAGGAACAACGTGAGTTATGCGATCAACACCGAGAGTTTTGAGTGTGTCCTGAGGAATGAAAGTAAGGTAAGCGGACGACTCGCCGACCATGAAGATGAGCATCCTCTTAAGTGACTCGACGTTGGAAAAGCGGAGATAATAATCATCATAAGGATGAACGTTAACGAAGCCAATTTTCTTAACGGTGAGAAAGGTGGCGAAAGTGGGCATGAACTCAAAGACCTCATCACACGAATTAAACACCTGGTTCACTGCACGAATACCATCGGGAGTATAGACAGTACCGGAAGCAAAGCATTTGTCCTCAACGTCCACAGCGAATAATGAGACCTGCATGATCACACCAATATGTAATCATTATCGTGGAGGTATTGCAAAACCCTGGCAATTGCCTTTTCAGGAGGCAAGTTTAACGCTATAGATATCTGTTCGGAATAATGAATTATGCCGTCATATGAGACAGAGTCACCACGTATAACGTTGTTCTCCTTTAAGAACGTAATTATGTCTTCAACGTCAGCCAAGACTACCCATCAAAACAGGAGAGGCAAAAGATAAAAACCTTTGGATAAACATAGTAAACCGTGAAACTGTTCTCATTTAAAAAGTCGTATCAAAAGAAGTCACTGTTCATACAGACAAAGGCAGAAGTACCTCTAGTGATAGTAGTAGGAATAGGCAAAAGACACATTGTGGGTATAGGTGAAATAGGAGATAAATCCACAGTATATGAGAGAACGATGTTATTGTTTGAGAAACCTCCAGAGCCTAGAGAAGTAGCAAAAGAGATATTGAGGAGGTTGGGAGTACCTCAGAGTGAGTGGGAAGAAATACTGTCATCGGAACGGACTTCTGAAGTATAGACTTATTCTCCGATTATAGCGAACTTATCCGCAATTTTCAGCACGAATTTATCATCCCTTTCCAAGAACTCGGTCTTATAACCTAGAGCAGTGAAATCATCATTGAGCATCTTAAGATAGGCATAAGAAAACTGCTTGTCCGGCAACACAATTAGAGAAGAACCGCTAGTAAGGACGAGACCATGCATAAAGAACTAGAAAATGAAGAGAAATAAAAACTTTACCGTGAAGTATGCACAGAGTATATATTAACAAAGATACCAAACAAAATATACAAGAGAATATAACCAAGCGTCAGATAGTAATAGGTATAATGGGAGAGCGTATAGTAGAGAAAATAAGGTATAGGAAAAGAGAAGAGATTAATAAGAATATTAGTAAAAGTATCATGGAACTCAATATAATCAAAAATATTCTCATAGAGTATCCAAAAAGGAAAGAAAAAGAGAGTGAAATAATGCATATAGACAGAAACGTGAGCATGAACTGTAAGATAATATATCCAGCCAAAAAGGAGATACAAGGCGATAGCAAAACGTAAAGTATGACGAATGCGTATCAAGACTTCTCGCCTATGGAATGACCAGAATGAAATACGATAGCAGTAAATAATCCAATGAGTATGT
>Ga0105117_1000284_pt1 | contig 13971 bp, 8 predicted proteins | sample OSP_15_2_FD_79144 | JGI IMG/M metagenome (GOLD analysis project Ga0105117, IMG submission 79144) | Extremophilic microbial mat communities from Yellowstone National Park, USA - OSPB_Slides-mat_host_7_15 | ecosystem: Environmental > Aquatic > Thermal springs > Hot (42-90C) > Microbial mats ... | reverse complement strand
GGATATTTTCCTAGCATTTTCCAATAGTTTTTCAATTACTTCCATCCCTTGTTTCTCTACGTAGTTCCTCACGGTCTGTGGGGATACGTCATACGCTCTGGCCTTATTCTCTACTGAATCGTTCCACAAACACGCGGAGATGAGAGTTTTTGCTACCTCTTCTCCTTTCTTTCCCTTAAAGTTCAACATGGAAAGTAATTTATATCCTATTTGTTGAATATTATTTTGGTGAGGGAGACCTGGTGTTACCATCTTCCTATCTCACGTAGTAATACTATGTCTCCCTCACCTTAAACGCTTTCTCCAATTCTTTACACTCTTATAAATTTTTTATGGATTAGATATTATCCTATCAGAAATATTTTTTCTAATATGATTTTGGGTCTACCGTTAAGGGGGGTTACTTCACTTCTACTAGACTGAAGTTTAAGGCAAAGAAAAAGGGTTACGTGTTTGAGGGTGAGGGGTTTGCCACGTGTGAGTGATTACACTAAGGACTTGAGGGAGTTGATCAGGAAGACGGGGGAGGCATTGGACTCCTATGATAAACCAATACTCCTCTTAGCCCCCACGGGATATGGTAAGACCACACTCTCGTTAGCCTTATACAAATACTTAAAGGAGGGCGGGAGGGATTTGGGAGTGAGGCTCATCCACGTCCTGCCCTTAAGATCTATAGGTGACCAACTGTACCAGAAGGCTAAAGGCGATGATGTCGGGTTACAGCACATGGGGTTTGCGGGCTCACCCCTACTGGGTAAGAGGTTTAACATAACTACGATTGACACGTTTATCTTCTCGCTCTTTAAACTCCCGCCCTTTGAGATGAATAAAGTGAGTAGGGGATATTCTGCGCACTACGAAGTCTCTAGGGGGCACATTTTTTCCTCAATAGTAGTTTTCGATGAGGTGCACTTATACTTCCAAAACCCTAAGATGACCGCTTCATTTTTGGAGAGCCTTGAAGTATTAAACGGGGCTAAAGTCCCTATAATTCTGATGACCGCCACTTTACCGGAAGAGTATAAGAAAGAGATAAAGGGCATAATAGACTTTGAAGAGATAGGGCCCAATGCGCCCGACGCCGTGAAGAGTGAGGTAAAGTTTGAAAAATTTAACGGGAATTTAATAGAGAAAGTAATGGAATTGAGAAAGAGCGGTAGTGTTGCAATAATGCTCAACACGGTAAAGAGGGCTGTGGCAGTATATAAGGAAATTAAGAAGGCAATGGAGGGAGAAGGGGAGGTGTTACTGATACACGGTAGGTTGGCTGAAGTTGATAGGGCTGAGAGGGTAAAGAGAGTAGACGGTGAGTTACCTAAAGGCATAGTGGTTGTAACTACTCAAGTGGTTGAGGCGGGCGTTGACTTCAGTGCGGATTTCGGGATTACAGCCTCAGCACCGCCTGAAAACCTAAGGCAGAGGGCTGGTAGGGTGAACAGATACGGTAAAAAAGAGAGGGGAATAGTTTACGTCTTACCACCGGAGGAGGAAGACGTGAGAATTTACGGGGAGAGGGCTAAGTATTTTTGGGAGAGTGGCAGATTGGACATGAAGGCTGAAAGCCCTAAAGTAGATAACCGTTTAAAGACCATTTTAAGGCAAATAAACTCATCAATATATTTGGACAGTAAGGACTTATACGAATACGTTAGGAGGGAGTGCTCACTTACTAGGGACGAAGACGTGGTATCGGCAGTACCAGTAGAACTGTTAGGTTATTCTTCCACCTCAGAGCTCGTCGGAAAGAGTATAGATTATGATATAGAGGGTAAGGTAATACCATTAGAGCTCAAAAAGGGTAAATACACAGTCCTATATAGGGACGGGAGAGTAGGGGAGTACGAGTTTAAGCGTAAATGTATGTCTGTGGAGATGATGGAAGAGAACATTGTGGCCGTGTTGGTTGAAGGTTATGATAGGGAGGTGGGGTTAGTTGGCTAAGCCTTGCGCATTCGAAGGCCAACCCCTATTAGACCACATGAAGGGGGTGGAAGAGATAGTAAAAAGGAAGTTCCTTTCTGACGGTTACGATTTAGTGGTTAACAAAAGGATGGGAAGAAATGACGGTAGAGATTTAATCATTTTGTCCTCAATCCTACACGATATAGGGAAAGCTGATGAGAAGTATCAGAATCAGTTCGACGAGGAGTGTAACGCAGTAGAAAAGTTCTCCTTTAAAGACCATGAAGTAATATCTAGTGCTTACGCCTTAAAGGCGGGATTAGACCCATATATAGCTATGGCTATTTTACTTCACCATCACGCTATGAGGATACCGGATGAAAAGGTAATAAACAGTATGGGCGGGGCTAAAATTTACATGACTGAGGAACTGTGTAATTATCTAAAATCCCACGGGGTGGAGTGTATAGATAGCATCTCAAGAGAAGAAATTAGGGCTGTAATGTACTTGCCCAAGAAGGTAAAGCCCCAGTTCGTTTCTCTTCTGGAGTTACCGCTAGTGGTCTCTGACAACTTGGACTCACAGAGGAGGGGAGATGACAGCGATAGGAGGGCTTTCATTTCAGAGCTGAAAAAACTTTACGGTTAGGTGAGTGGGATGAGAGGGATTTGTTTAAGCGTGGGGTCCTCATTGGTTTTGGAGATCGGAGAAAGGGGTTATCCCGGAGGTGATTGTGGATGGTTGAGGTGAAGGTAGGCAAAGTTTCACCTTTTGCAGACACATTAATTAGGGGAGCACTCTATTTCGATGGGTTGGAGTTTAACGAATTTTCGGACTCATTCGTGGTTAAGGGGGATATAGGGGAGGTATTTAGAGCAGTTGCCGACTTGGTCAAACAGAGGAAGGAGGAGAAGTTCAATATACTCACGCGTAATGATAAGAGTAGCAATACCTGGAAAAGTGTTACAGGCTGTTTGGGCTTAAGTACGGAGGTAACACCGGAAAAGCTCTTTTCAACAGCCGGTAACAGTCCGGAAGTGATAACTAAGTGCGGTAGGGTAGAGGCTTCACTTAGCGTCCTTAAGGCTGAGTTTTATGAATATGCCCGTGAGCCTTTATTAAAAGGAAGTAAGTACAGTAATGAGGCTGATGTGTTATCTGTGTTATTGGTATTAGCTGGTTATTACGGGTGGAAGCTGGGGAGGACTAAAGTGAGTGAGGATTTCGTAGATGTTTTATTAATGCCTTTAGTATCAGTCTCGGAGGGTAAGGGAGCTGCGGAGGCTTTTAGGAAAATAGTAATAAAGTTAGAAAAGCTTCCGAAAAACTTGGGTCACCCGTTAACTTTCTCGCTGTGGTTGGCTTTAAACGTCCCCCTGGATTCTAGTGTGCAAGTGTTTTTGATTTCTACCGGTAATAGGGTATCGGTGAAGGGGAACTTCACGGTGGACTTGGTGAGGTTGAGAAAGGGGATAGAGGAGTTGTTCTCCTCTACTTCACCTTTAGAGAAGCTTATTGGAATAGCGACTTCAGATAACGTTAGTGCTGATACGGATAACTTCGTGAGGTTAGTATATAATGCAATAAATAAAACCGTTAGTAGTGAGGAACTTATGGTAAGGGGGCTTAAGTATGCGTCAAGCAAGCCTGATAAAGAGGAGTTTAATATATTTAAGGAGGTAGCTAAGGCCGTGAAATTATAAAGAGGTGTTTCTAAACCCGGGGGATTTTCTCGGCGTATAAATATTATGATAACTCATGGATAAGAAGATGTAACCAAGCAAGGTATCTCCTTTTTTCGTTATAATGACACAAGCTGGCGTTGAGGCCGATGTAAGAAGAGGAGGCTATCAGAGGTTGTGATTGCCCCCTTATGGAATGAAACGCTTTGCATAGGAAGCCGTGGAATTATTATAACAAGTTAAGAGGGTTGGCAAAAAGCCTCATTACTGGGGCTTTCGTAATCGGTAAGGTCAAAGAAAGAAAGGAAGAACTGTAATAAAACATGAAACTCTCTTGTGCCGATTAAATAGGGATAATGGGTGAGGGTGTAGGGATAGCAGATCTGATTGAATACTTTTAAGAATGGGGATGAGTGGGCTGAATCCTCTTTCACGTTAATAGAAATCTTTTTGTCCGTTTATAACAAACTTTTGTTGATGAATGATGATCTCTCACGCCGATGTGGGCTATGCCCAAAAGGGTGGGAGTGATTGCAGAGATGTGAGCCCCGTGCCGTTGGGCTCGAAGGAGTCCCATGACCCACCCAAAAGGTGGTTGAGGGCTAAGTCCTTACACTCGATCATGAATGAAGATAAAATGAATGAAATGAAAGTGTAGGGACAAACGGAGTAAAACCGGTGAGCGAACTTACACTATGAATAAACACTTACTGGGCAAACCCTCCTGTATTGGCAAAAATCGCACTTCTCCATATTCACAATCGGCGGTTTATCACTTCTTATTATACCCTCTATCTTCTTCACAATCCCCTCAATATACTTATAATGCTCTTCATTGGGCTCAATCTCTAACACTTTTCTACCGTCCATAAAGAGGATTGCCTTCTCGACATATCCCATAGTTTTTCTCACTAAATATGCATAAGCTAATAGTTGGTATCTGAAGTGTGAAAAGTTCCTCCTACTATAAGCCTTATTCTCGACAATAGTAAAGTTCTTTTCTCCCGCAATTATATCCACACAACCGTTTAAACCGTTATAGCTCAAGCACACCTCATACCTTACCGGTTGAGGTAGGCCTAAAGACTTGACCGCTTCTTCATGAGATACTTTCCTACCTTCCTCCATTGAAAAAGTGACGGGTTCCTTAAAGCCCATTACGTAATTAATCCACGGAATCACTTTACAGAAGTGGTACTGTTTAATATCACTTACAGTCACCAAACCTTACCACCCAAAGCGCGTGTTGAAGAACGGATTCGTGAAGGTGTGTAGCAGAAGTCGGAGATGATCTCTGGAGTTCAAGATTATAGTGTTACGAGATATTGAGCTCATATACTCATTCCTACAATTTAAGGTTAGCTTCATATTATCCATTTCCTTCACCACCTATTACCACCCTCCTCTCCCAGTCCCTTAACCCCAAGGGGATAATGTGCAGAACATCATCCTTCCCGTCAACCAATTTACTGCATATCCTCACTAAGTCCTTGTAACGTTGTGAGTCTATGTCACCTACAAATGCACTCCTTTGAATCCTACTTAAACCCAACCTCAATAGCTCCTTTGCCACCTTATTCCTCTTCTCGTTTTCCGAAATATCATAAACTACTAATATCCACACTGTGGCTCACCTGTCATGTTAACGCGGGACAAACTGATTTGTGGCCATTTAAGATCATTTTCCTCACCTAGCTGACTTCCTCCTCTTCTTGGAGCTAGATATTTGTGGCCATTTAAGTTTCGACTTCCCCGACCTTGATCGACGTAAATCACCATAATTTCACAAACCCCCTGAACTTTTCCTCCCCCCTTAAGGCTGAGGCCAGCTTTAGTGCGTAAGCCCTCATTGCCTGATAGCAAGTCCTAACTTCTCCTAATTCGTCCTTAACCTTAGAGTTCAACGCGTTTATTACGGAATCCGCTATTTTCTTCCTACTTTTCACATCCAATAACCCGTCCTTAACTTCTGGCTTAAACCCCTCCACGAAAAGCGAGACCAAAGGGAAATCCACCACTACGGGTTTAAACATTTCAGAGAAATCGTAAACCAGGCTTTCTTTACCGCTTCTGTCCTTATGTATAAACCCAGCGTAAGGGTCTAACCCCACAAGTTGGAGTACCCTATGAACGTTCGAGTATAGTATCGCGTAAGCGTAATTAAGAGAAACGTTATACTCGTCACTACTTTCCGGGTCTCTCCCCTTCATAGGAATAATCCTACTAATAGCGTGCCAATAATACCTAGCAGCAGTAGCCTCGTCGTCCGCTTTCTCCTCTATTTGTTTATAATCGTTCCCCTCAATACCCAGCTTCTTAAACCAGTACTTTACATGCCCGGCTTGATTCTTTACCTTAGCCCTAATAATCTCTTTAGGGATTTCACTATCGCCCTTTAAGATTGCCAAGTATTGTGCCTTCCTAGTCTCCACAGTCTTTATAGGCTCCGATAGGTAAAGTCTACCGTAAGGTAGTCCGCGAGAGTCCAGAAATACTATATCTATCCCGTGATCTAATGCCAATCTAACAGCCTTTGAAGTTATTGTGACGCCTGAAGTCATAATAAGGATTTGGTCTACTTCAGCCGGAGAGACGTTCTTCGGTTTTTCACCTTTCTTTGAGACCACAAAAGTCCTTCCCTTAGCAGAGACTCTTACCCCATAATCCGCTATTTCTAACGTCTTCATCATCCCACCTCGCTTAATTCCTTACCGCGAGTGTATGTCGGTAGAGGACTATGCATGAAGGGCTTCGCGATAATGTGGGGGGAAACGCTTTTCCGACCAGACCGACGGGTCAGAGCCAACATACTCATCACTTCCAACAGACCTCATAAAACGGGCAAGTTTCCGGGCACTTAACCGGTTTACCCGGATCCCTTCCGTTCTGAACCATCTCTACTACTTCGTCCCTCTTATCGAGGAAGATCCTCCTTAAGTCTGGGGAAATGTAATAACCCTCAAACCTTATTTCTACGTCGTTGGGGAAACCGTTAATGTAAACTAAAAGCCCGTAGTCTATGGGGGTCTCAGTGACTGACTCTATGGCCATAGCGTAACCAGCTAATGCCAACTTGTGAAACTCCTCCCTCTTCCCCGTCTTCACTTCAATGACGGTGAACTCACCTAGCGCATCTATTATCAACCTATCCGATAAGCCTATAGCTGAACCATCAACTCTTATTTCAGTAGACCACGGTAAAAAGCCAATGGCGTCACCACCGTAAAAGGTCTTAGCCTCAGCTATCTGTGAGGCCCAAATAAGGGTTAGGTTTCCGTAGACCTTTCTGCAGTAATCGTAAAAGTCTTGTGGGCAAAACTCTTTCTCTAAGTAACTTTCCTTGACTATGTCGAAAGGGTCCTTTCCCGAGATGTGCAACCTCCTCACGTCATTTAACGCTTTAGAGAACACCTTATGTATTGCTTGCCCGTACGCTAATTGAGGTTTTTCTGCTCCTTTTTCTCCCAAAACCCTCTTTAAGTATACGTCCCTTTTTGTTGGGCAATAATCATAAGCTATTTCCCCCATCGTAAGCCCGAGGTAGGCCTTAGGTTTAACGGGAGGGGAGTAATAGTGCCAACCCCTTAACTCGTCCGGTACCGGGTCTAACTCCCTAATGCGGTGGAGTCTCTTAAGCTGTTGTCTCCATATCATTGTTTCGTTATACAAAAACAGTAAAGATAAGTATTACCAAAAAGTGGTATTACCAATTCCCGACCTATTTTGGGAGTGCTGAACGCCCCTCGATTATAACTTTCCCCCACCTCGCTTACAACTAGAGATACCTTGACCCATCTAACAATCCCCACCTTGCTTATAACGAGTGAGAACTACTTAAAGCACTAAATTGAAGGTTAGACCCTTTGTGCATACGACAAATCTCAGTCAAGCTTAGACAGTATCAAATAGCGGAGTCATTTGGTCTTATTAACAGCAGGAATAAGGCAAGCACGTGATTTCTCACTATAGTCCATGCTATACAACTCCCATGAGATTTTAGGAGTTGGTAATTACTCCCGTAATCAATATTAAAATCTTTACACACAATAACCCCGTGAAGACCTACCTTTTCACTATAGGTCTTCATGAGGACTTCGCCATAAGGAGGCTGATGGCTACAAACGTCACGAAGGAGGACGTAGTAGTAGCCTTAATTAAGTCCCCTATAAGTAACGGGAATAAGAGGGCTATAAACGCGTTAAATGCAGTGCTTAGCAAGATGGGCTTAAGGGAGGCTATAGTAAAAGAGGTCGAGGTTAGTGGAGAGTTATTCAGCGTGATTGAGAGGGTAATAAACGTGATTAACTGCTTTAAGGACCCACTAGTCGTAGACGTTTCTGGGAGCGAGAGTAGAGTATTAGCAGTAGCTGTTATACTAGCTCTAGTCATCACTAAAAGGGCGGGCAAAGTTTACGTAGAGGAAGAAGATGAGGAGTACTATTTTTCCGTAGAGGAAGCCAGAACTGCAGTAGAGGGGTTAAGTAAAGAGTTACTCGTCATGCTTCACTATATCGTGAAAGAGCCTGGGATAAGGCATGAGGAGATAGCTGAAAGGACTGGGAAGAAACTGAAAACAGTGATGAATATAATAGGAGTATTAAAGAGGAAGAAGCTGGTGTACCAGAAGGGAAGAGGAGGAGGGATTTACCCTACGAGATTGGGAGTCGTAATAAGTATGAGCGAGAGGAGGGACTGAACACGGGAAGTAAATAGTGCGGAAAGTCAAATTAGAGCATATTCTAAACTTTAGCCAACGGGAAAAGAATAGCATAGAAAGACCAATAATTTCGTAGTTAATTTATGTAATTTTTATTTATAATTTTGAAAATATCTCCCTTTTTGTTCCCGGTTTTTGTTGGGAGTTACTTTCAATTTGTTAATGGTTTTTGAAGTTCTCTTTAAATGGAACGAATTTATTTATTCTATTTATTAAGCTCCCTAAGTTTTTTGGGAGTGGTGTAAATTCAGTAATGATAGATTTTTTGTTGGTAGAAAAGTTTATATAAGTGGTAGGAGAAAGAGAAGGGTAGTTAAGGTATAAAAATATTCAGATAATCCTTGATGGAATTGAAAGCGTTTTCCTTTTACTTCTCCTTCTCCTCCTCTGTCAGATAATCCTTGATGGAATTGAAAGGGGCAAAGCTCACTGGCAGGCGTAACGTTCCCTACTTTGATAATCCTTGATGGAATTGAAAGTCTTCAGGCTCTTCAGCTTCTTCAGCCTCCTCAGGCTCTTGATAATCCTTGATGGAATTGAAAGTATCTCTTCAACTAACTCTTGTGCTGTTTCGCTTATGGAGATAATCCTTGATGGAATTGAAAGGCTCCCACTTACTGAGCCAAATAAAATATGATTAATAACATTGATAATCCTTGATGGAATTGAAAGGTTATCTTTAATTGGTCATCTAGGTAACCTACGTATACCTTGATAATCCTTGATGGAATTGAAAGGCGGCATTTAAAAGCCCTGTTAGTTCTGCCTTAGTCATTATCTTGATAATCCTTGATGGAATTGAAAGCAAAACAAAACTAAACATGCGGGTGAAAAAATGAACGTGATAATCCTTGATGGAATTGAAAGACTAAAATTATCCTTTAAGTCGCTGTACCATACTACTCCATGATAATCCTTGATGGAATTGAAAGATAGCCCCGTCAAATGCAGTTTCGCCGTTAGGAAATACTAGATAATCCTTGATGGAATTGAAAGGATTTTGTTAGTAAACGGGCTGTAATAAGCAGGAGGTAAGGTAGATAATCCTTGATGGAATTGAAAGACCCGTGAACGGTCAATCCGCGGTTACTATCCGCGGATTAGATAATCCTTGATGGAATTGAAAGTCGTTTTATGATAGCCGAGATTATCGGCAGTTTTTCTCATGGTTCGATAATCCTTGATGGAATTGAAAGGTGTATTTGAAATTAAGTAAAGTAGTAGGAGCTGACATATGATAATCCTTGATGGAATTGAAAGTCTTCGCCACTACCTCTATCATCCTCTCTAGGTAAGGGTCTTTGATAATCCTTGATGGAATTGAAAGTTGCGTGTTTATACCGCACTGTTGCTGTGCTAAAGCTATGATTTGATAATCCTTGATGGAATTGAAAGTACTCACTCAAAGAAAGAGAAAGAAATACTGGAATTAGCGTTTAAGGATAATCCTTGATGGAATTGAAAGCGTGATTATGGATTTTGCTATCTTCTTTGCCTCCCTCTCGTGATAATCCTTGATGGAATTGAAAGTATTTTTTCTCTTAGTCAGACCACTAACAATTCCGAATTTCAGATAATCCTTGATGGAATTGAAAGTACAAAGATATCTTAGACTAGGTTCTTCCCCTATAAGGACTGATAATCCTTGATGGAATTGAAAGTTTTGTTATGAGTTTTCACGAATTCTAACCAAACATCTTCTAGATAATCCTTGATGGAATTGAAAGTTATCAATTTTCTTTACTAACAAGACTTTGATTTCGCCGTTTGATAATCCTTGATGGAATTGAAAGAAGTTTCTGTCTTTCAAATTTAATTAGGAGAATGGCTATGATAATCCTTGATGGAATTGAAAGATGAGCAACTAGGGAGATATTTTGCTAGCTCAACGATTGGCTGGATAATCCTTGATGGAATTGAAAGGGGTAGAAGGACTGCCATAGATTTCATATAATTTTTGGATCTTTGATAATCCTTGATGGAATTGAAAGTGGCAACTGATCTTTCAATACTTGTTTTATCTCCTCCAGTGAGATAATCCTTGATGGAATTGAAAGGAGGTACACCTTAATATAAACGTCGTCACCGTTCTTGACGAGATAATCCTTGATGGAATTGAAAGTAATCCTTACAGTATAATAAATTGAATTTTTCGATAATCCTTGATGGAATTGAAAGACAGAAGAAGATAAGAAGAAAGTCTATGAGAGCATAGACGATGATAATCCTTGATGGAATTGAAAGTTTATCATATAAAATGGAAATCCTGCCTCTGATATCTATTAAAGATAATCCTTGATGGAATTGAAAGAGCTATACATCGGTGAAAAGTTGTCTCCGTCACTATACACAGATAATCCTTGATGGAATTGAAAGTGTTAATTTTAATATCCTTATAGTCTAAAATGAACATCAGGATAATCCTTGATGGAATTGAAAGCTCACTGAGGGGTCTTAATGACATTTGAGGATTTGGATGAATGATAATCCTTGATGGAATTGAAAGCAATTACTAAGAGAATAGATAAATCCTCCCATGGCTGAGATAATCCTTGATGGAATTGAAAGTAGTTAAGGAAACGACATTAAACCGCTGGTAAGTGAGGGGATAATCCTTGATGGAATTGAAAGCACGATAAACTATCCTCTCCTTAGTTTTCTCCTCCTCATGGATAATCCTTGATGGAATTGAAAGATAGTCCTAACGAAAGCAACTCGTAATCCTAAATTATATGATAATCCTTGATGGAATTGAAAGATTGGGATTTGCCACCAAGCGAGTGGATTCCCAAAATACTTCGGATAATCCTTGATGGAATTGAAAGCAATATCATCCGGATTCATTTTCTATCCCATCTAGGAAGAGATAATCCTTGATGGAATTGAAAGCTCCCTGTCCATCGTCGTTGAAGGTAGTGTCCCGATTCTGATAATCCTTGATGGAATTGAAAGACCTCCTCCTACCTCTCCGTTAGTGCCCACATAGCCTAAGATAATCCTTGATGGAATTGAAAGAAGCCTGACACTGAGTGTAATGAATGCCCATTTTATAGCTTGATAATCCTTGATGGAATTGAAAGTCACTTGTAGTGAGAAGTTTCTCTACGCCAACATCTATTGATAATCCTTGATGGAATTGAAAGAAATATTGCAAAACGGCGAAAAATTCATAACAGAAGAGACGATAATCCTTGATGGAATTGAAAGACTTCATGAAGACGGACATTTTTGGTCATTATTAGTTGTGAGATAATCCTTGATGGAATTGAAAGCGTCTCTTGTGCTGTCACGTTTGCGATTGCTGGACTTGTCGCGATAATCCTTGATGGAATTGAAAGGCGATTAGGGCGAATATAATACTCACGCCCCAAAAAATCGATAATCCTTGATGGAATTGAAAGTTGCTCACTACCCTGTCGTAAATCCCGGGAGGGTACCGATAATCCTTGATGGAATTGAAAGTATCCTCAACTCAAAGCCCGTTACGTACGGCTTATTGGGCAGATAATCCTTGATGGAATTGAAAGTGGCTTACAACAATAGAGACCAGTAAACTGGGGAGTTGGATAATCCTTGATGGAATTGAAAGTATCGATTAGTATACGACCTAAACACTAAACAATTTCAAGGATAATCCTTGATGGAATTGAAAGGAATATATCGAAAACTAGGTGTCCCAACTCGTGGTAGTAGGCGTGATAATCCTTGATGGAATTGAAAGTCTTCATCATACTCCATTTCCCAATCAATCCCTGGTTCTACCATGATAATCCTTGATGGAATTGAAAGCTTGAAGTACTTGTGACAACGATTGCCAGTGACCTGTGGTCAGGATAATCCTTGATGGAATTGAAAGTTCATCTTCAATAGCAGATCTTGGGTCACTGGAAACATCTTTATCGATAATCCTTGATGGAATTGAAAGCAAATCAAATAAAACCAATAATCGTAACGTTTGAGTATAGATAATCCTTGATGGAATTGAAAGACAATTCCAGGATCTTGTTCCAGTTCTTTTGTAACTCGTTGATAATCCTTGATGGAATTGAAAGTACTAGTTATCCTTTGTTTAAGAATATGTCCTAACTGAGGATAATCCTTGATGGAATTGAAAGAATGCTGCAGCAAACGGGCTTTATTTCATATGCTGCAAAACGATAATCCTTGATGGAATTGAAAGATAAGGGCTTTTGGGATTTATTCTCTACATCTACTAGGAATTTGATAATCCTTGATGGAATTGAAAGTTGTAAATTTAGGTCCTATTATAATGTATGTTAGGTCGTGATAATCCTTGATGGAATTGAAAGATCATACTCAACAAGCTGATCGAAATGCCCTGGTTTGCTAGATAATCCTTGATGGAATTGAAAGTCAGAATCTCAGCGATATCTCGAGAGGTAATGATCATTCGATAATCCTTGATGGAATTGAAAGAGTCACAGCCAGCATTTCGCTTACTGACATGATTACTCAAACGATAATCCTTGATGGAATTGAAAGTGCAAAAAGCAACGAAGTCATAGAGAAGTGGTTGGAGGCTGAGATAATCCTTGATGGAATTGAAAGATTGCCAGGATCATCTTAAACTCCCCAGTTTACTCTCTTCTGATAATCCTTGATGGAATTGAAAGTAATCAAATTCCGCGTCATCATGTCTATAAACGAAATTAGATAATCCTTGATGGAATTGAAAGTGCTGCAATGCTATGACTGCATCATATACGTCTTTGAAAGTGATAATCCTTGATGGAATTGAAAGGTATTACGGTTATTCGCCATACACATTCGGCTTAGGTCAATGATAATCCTTGATGGAATTGAAAGTTTCTTAAGCAATACTATCTCGTTTTTGTCTTCATAGATAATCCTTGATGGAATTGAAAGTTGCTTACTCTGCTTACTCTCTGCTTAGCACCTCTACTCTAGATAATCCTTGATGGAATTGAAAGGTGATCCCAGACACTACATCATGCTCAACATTACTTAAAGCAGATAATCCTTGATGGAATTGAAAGTTTCGTACTCTCCATACACGCTATTTCCGCTGTTTAGATTTACCGTGATAATCCTTGATGGAATTGAAAGAAGCTGACAGATGAGGAGATAAACATCTTAACCGCTTCCATGATAATCCTTGATGGAATTGAAAGTGGTTTTTCGCGTATTCTCTTAACGCTATCCTAATCACGTCTGGATAATCCTTGATGGAATTGAAAGAGGAGCATCTCCAGGGTATTGGACGGGTTTATTATTAACTGATAATCCTTGATGGAATTGAAAGAGCTTATACTATACACAGCCTTCGAGAAAGGCGAGTACGGGATAATCCTTGATGGAATTGAAAGTCATTATTTTCCATGACGGTTCTAGTATCAGCGGTAAAATAAAGATAATCCTTGATGGAATTGAAAGAATGTTCGCCCGTACAAGCATATAATATACTGATGAAAATGAGATAATCCTTGATGGAATTGAAAGATTTACTGATGATGACACGTGGTTTGCCAGAACGTTCAGATAATCCTTGATGGAATTGAAAGTTGGGCTGAGGTAAGGAAGAGTAAAGTACTGTGTAACTAGATGGATAATCCTTGATGGAATTGAAAGCAGTTTTCGGGCTTTGCGCCCGGCCCCTTTTCTAACTCTCTGATAATCCTTGATGG
>Ga0105117_1000272_pt1 | contig 14600 bp, 24 predicted proteins | sample OSP_15_2_FD_79144 | JGI IMG/M metagenome (GOLD analysis project Ga0105117, IMG submission 79144) | Extremophilic microbial mat communities from Yellowstone National Park, USA - OSPB_Slides-mat_host_7_15 | ecosystem: Environmental > Aquatic > Thermal springs > Hot (42-90C) > Microbial mats ... | reverse complement strand
GGGGTAAACTTGGCCATTGAAAGAAAAATACCTACTTATCTTTTGGGGGAACCCGCTTAAAGTGGGGTCTGACATATGTGGTCATAAAAAATATGCACAAAGATAATATAAAAGTTTAGTTAGTCCTCCTTCTCATCATTTTCTTCATCTACCTCATTTCCAGTGAATGTTGCTACTAGAAACATAGCACTCGTGAGTGCCTTAAGCATACTGTCTAACGTCTCATCATCAGTGTTTTCTAGTGTGGCTAATATCGCATTTGCGTGGGCTGACAGACCTTTTATTAGCCGTTCTTTCTGCTTTTCGCTTAACTTGCTGAACACGTTTTCGTATTTATCCTTTATATCTAAACAGAGCTTCATTTAGTTAGTTTTTACTTTAGGGTTTAAAAGGACTCATCAAGCTTTATAAGCTTGATTTGAGCAAATTTAAAATGACCACATATGAAAGCCCTTGATTTGTTTGGTCTTAAATTCTTTGAAGAAGAAGAAAGGGTACTCAAATTTAGGTATGTGGTATTCCTAAACCAGCTTAAGCCGAAAATTTTCTTCGAAAAACGGCTTCAAGAATATGAGGTAGTGAGATTAGATGAAGGTCTCAAACCAAAGGTATCCGATAGGCCCGATATGGATTTTATTAATAATGTGATTTCTAGGGTGATTCAATTCTTTGAAAGTCTGGAGTATGAAGAAACCAAGAATGCCATAATATATTATAAGGATATGAAAGGAGTTTACATGCTCTCTAAGTCCACCATGGTACCAGTCCTAAGCAAAGGCATAACTCCAAAAACCATCATAAAATATAACCACATGCCTGAGCAAATGATGATGGTCTTGAACTCAATAATAAACCAAATAAAAAATTATTATATGGCTCATTGGTCTCATGTGTTGATGTATTATAATTACGTGAAAAGGGTGTTATGATGTACTGTCCTTTATGCGGTAGAAGTCTGTCAAGTAAGAAGACTTTATATAGACACCTACGAAAAGTACACGGACTAGACCCGTGGGAATTCCGCGTAAAGGCAAAATTAGTTTTTTGACTTAATTAATGGGGGAGGGGAGGGGTTTGCCAGGTGAAATTTGTTACCGCAATAACTGCTTACCCGTGTCTTTCCTATCAACCAAGTGGACTGTAGAGCAAGTTCAACAAGTGTTGAACCTCTTCTATGCTGGGTATTCTCCATATAAAATTGCTAGGACTGTACACCGTAGGACTGTTGATGTTTACCAGATTATATACCACCGTCAAGAAGTTGTACAAGTCATTAATTTCTTAACTTTACCGCATGGTGTTGTAAAGTGTAATTATGTTGAAGAGACCGTATTGTACATCAGTACAACATGGAATTGTGAGCAACTGGTAACAGCATATGATTTGCTCAGTAAAGGTTATACTGCTTATACAGTATCTCGTATGATGCATAAACGATATGCAGATGTCATTGCCATTAGAAACCACATGGATTATTTCAGAGAGGTGATAGTTAGCATTCTTAAGAAGAAACCAGGCATATTGAGGTATGCACAGTATGAGGTAGACTTTGCCCTACCAGGTGAGTATGATGTGTCTGAGGTTTGTCAGATGCTGAAGAGTGGTGACCCATTGTTTAGGCTGTGGTTGTCATCAGATGACCCCGATGCCAAATATCAACTAATGGTTGTATATACATTAAATGGAATATACTCTGTTGATTTGTTCAGAGGGTGTGTTCTTACATATGATTTGGCGAGGCTCCTAGCAAACGTCATAGAGAGCATGTTACCAGTTGAAGTGGGCGTTATGGAGATAAACGAAAATGAATGCGTGTTGAAATATGATTTCTGTGACTTTGAATACGTCATAAATAGCATAACGTCATCTTACTACAACTTAGTAGTTGCTGGTTTAGGGAGGGCAAATGAAATTATGTAGGTGGTGGGATGTATTTAGACATTGATGAAAGAAAAATGCGTAACTTTAACTTCCTACTGTTGTTGAAAATGTTTGGCTCTAATGTATGGTATAGGAGGACACGCCATGGCTACCACTTTTATATCCCCGTTAACTGTGCGTTTGATAATTTTATCTATTGTTTGGTGCTGAGGAGGATGTTAGGTGATGACCCACAAAGAATTGAGCATGACATCAAAAGATTAGACTTAGAGTGTTTCAATCAGAATTTTGATGTAACGTTTAATGAAAAAATCCGCAATAAAAAAATATATAGGGTTTCGCCCTGGGTCAGACTAACTGCTTGATATCACAGTTGTCCCGCTTGTCCAGCTGATGTTATAACAAACTGGGAAATCTCCATTAAGTTTTTGAACCCCGTTGTTAAACCAGTATATATTGACATTCGGATTAACCACACCTACTTGGTTTGTTAAATCTGCACTACCAACTGTCCACGACCACCCATTTCCAACTTGTAGTTTTAACGTCTGACCAGGAGGTACACTGTAATAGTGGTAATTTGTGTAAAACGACCAAATCGGCGTCACGTAAATGGTACTGCTACAACTGTTAGTTATCGACACGGTGGTGGTTGGACTCAAGTCTACTCCATTAGCGATATGACCACCGTAATAGTAGTACCAATATTCGAATGGTGGGCTTTGATTATTAGGATATGCATAAACAACACCAAAACATATTACACTCATGTCATTACAATAATAGCCAGTAAGGGTACATGAAGATTTAGCGTTTAACTGTCCTGATGATGTGTTATAAAACCCCGATGTACCACAGTACCCACTAGGTGGTAATTGTAACTGGAGTTCTATACTGTACGGTGAAGAGCTGTTATTGTCCACGATAACTTGAGTGGGGCTAAAGCATTGACTAGTTAATTGGTAACATTGGCCGTTTTGTAGACAGCTAGGACATTGGACTTGTTGTTGTAATTGGTTAGTAGGATAATTATATGATGGCCCACTAGTTGATGAGCTTGAAGAACTGGTACTGGTTGAAGTTGATGTACTGCTGGTAGTGCTACTTGATGTACTACTGCTTGTGCTACTGCCACTGCTTGATGTGCTACTCGGTGGTGAGCTAGTTGAGGTGTTAGTCGTTGATGAACTTGATGGTGGGGTATATGTTGAGGTGCTGGTTGAAGTAGTAGTTGATGTAGAGGTTGAGGTACTTACTTGCGGGTGGGATGCCAAATTGATAAATTGTAGAATCTGGTTGTAATACCGTGCTATTATTATTACACTAGCTATCCCTAAACCAGCACCGAGAATTTCCTTAGCCTTTTTGTCCATTTTTATCACCTTACTTCAGTTTTTTCTCAGCCAACGCACCAGCTACTAATAATGCACCTAACACCCCACCGTATATTAGGGTTTGGTTTGGCTTCTTTGTGGGGACTGGTGGTGGTGGAGGTGGTGCATACATTGGTAATGGTGGGATACCTAATTGGGGAGTTGTTGTCGTTGTCATTTGCTGTACACCAGTTGGACTTACTGACTGTATAAATATAGGGTCTGATGAGCCAACTATGAAGTCACCGCAAATCTCGTTTTGATTACTTAAGCTACTAAGTATTATAGCTACATTCAATGGGAAATACCCACCATATTGTTGTAGGATTTGGCTTACTGATAATAGGTTTGGTACTAGTTTCTGAAACACTTGACCTATACCAAAATAGTCACTTTGTGAAATTAATGAATTATAGTAAACTTGAACACCATTTACATTAAACGTGTAAGAGTTGTTACCTTGGGATTGAATTTGAGATGGCTCATCAATAATTATTCCATAAAGAACTGATGCAGAAGGAGGTGTAATTATATATTTTTCACCAGCTATCGCCTCATTTTGGTCAAGTTCTGTAAAGAATAACACCACATTATATCCAGGAGGTATTTCAATGGCATTAGCATTTTGAAACAAAAGAACATCAGCCATGCTATCACTAACATTGATCACTGCTACATCTTGATTTACTGATAAACTCCATGATATATTAGAGCTAGCTGGATTATATGCTGGCAACCCTATAACTTGATTATTCGTGTAGAAACACCCTACAGTCATATGCCGTCTAAGTCATATAATTAAATAAGGATATTTATACATATAAAAAAAGTGATCACTTTTAGGAGAGGATGCTCATTTAAAGGGGCATTGATGTAAGAGTCTTACAGTTATTAGGGCTACAACCATAACAGAACTGGATTTGGGTACCATCACTGTACCACAGTGGGAAGTCTATCCCTCCTTGAACTTGAAATACCGTTTGTAAGTTACTTAATTCGGTCTGTACAATGCTCAAACAACCATTGCTAGGTACATTAACTAAGCCTAATTCAAAGCCCTTACTTGTGGGGTCTATCACCGTCTTCATTACTTGTATATTATTATTATATATGTATTGTAGTTCTGAAGACGATGTTAGGAAGTCTACATAAGCACCACTTTGCGTGTAAAAGAAGGCTTGGCCGTACTGAATCATGCTAGGTATAGCCCATGAGGGATATTCGGTATACCCGCTAGGATATACGTTAAATATGTCATAAGCTACTGGTGTTGGTGTAGATATATTACAGTTATTGCATGAGGTCACGGGGTAATAACCAGGTACACTGTTCACTGCAAACACGGCAAACCATTTGTAGTATGGATTATAAATCACCAGACCAGGATATGGTGGTTTGTTTGAATAATAATTCGCATTATCCCATGCATATTCACAAAAACCTTGGGCAATTACGTCACTCGGAAACCCACAGTTGTTTACGGTATTAGGGAAACATTGTTGGAGTAGGCTGATATTACCGAATCCCATTTGAAGTTCTGAGCATTGAGGTGCTGAGGGTGAATTGCTTTGAGGAGTTGTAGACTGTTGGCTTGACTGTGATGATTGTGGTGCTGAGGGTTGGCTTGATTGAGGGGTTTGAATAAGAGGTGGTAATTGGGTCTTTAGTGCAAAATATATAAGCCCCAGTGAAATTGCTCCAGCTATACCGTATTCCAAATACTTCTTCTTGTCTGCCATCCATCATCACCACCTTATACTAACACGAATATTGCTATACCAACTAAGGCTAACGCTAATATCAACGCTACAATTGGATTCGCTAAAGCTGTTACAATTTTTTCTGTTATATTGGTAATTGTAATGTTACTAGTTGTGGTACTATTAGCAGTAGATGTAGTAGATTGAGTTGAAGTAGTACTAGTTGAAGTACTAGTAGAAGTTGTTGAACTAGCTTGTGTCGTGGGGGTGCTAGATTGAACTGTACTTGAAGTGATGTTCTGTGTAGTTGTTATATTTGTTGTAGAACTTGTTGAAGTAACTTGAACTATTGGTGGCTGTAAAATATACTGTAACAAAATTGATGGATTATTAGAATTAAGTACTGGATACGTCTGACCATTCCATGGTGTAAAATAAGCTGGTAAGATATAATATACATTAGAACTTGATGAATTTATTGGTGTACAAAAAATGTTATTTGACGAGAAAACCCATATATCGTTATATCCGTTATTATTATACGGACTTTTTAGATTGATAATGTTACTATTGATTAATGGAAATGGTAACGTTATACTGCTAGCTACAATAGCATTAGTGTTTGGTAATCCAGATGCGGGGTTAGAGCCAGTACCGTTTACATAAGTATATTCAGTATTGTTATTATAATATACTACAGCACTATACTGAATGTTTTCGGGGCTACCGAATTCAGTCAAAGATGCGAATTCTGGTGAACTAGCAGAGGGTGGCTGTAATACTTCAAATGGGCTAGCGTAGTTCACAAGACCCGCTACATTGCTTTTATCTGTTGGGAAATTGAAGGCTGAATTACTAACTGTCTCATCATTTACCAAAAAGCCGTTATTTAGTTGGTATCCTATTTCAAAATATGTTGGATTACTAAACTGTACAGTGGTGTTAACTGGAATTCCTAAAAATGTTGAAGTGTTAATATTCACACTATTCACTGAAGATGTAAATATGTTGTTTGATACAGTTGACATGCCGTATATGTTATAAGTGTAATTATTATAATTATACGTATTGAACTGTGTTAATAAATCAAACTTTAGAAGTCCTAAAATAATCGCGTACTGACTAGGTAGCTGTGTTAAGTCTATCGTAAACCCGTTTGTGTCTACATAACCATATGCAAATGACGTGCTGTTAAAGTTTGATATACCGAATTCATATATTGTGTAAGTATTGTTGGTAATGTAACTGTTATAATCATTCAGATTGAATGTAGAATAATAAAAGTCAACACTGCTTACTGGAGGATTAGATGGGCTACTAAAAACATAGTTTGTATTTATATAATATCCTAGACTTAACGTAACGTACCCTGGAGTCTCTAGTTGAATGTTGTATTTTTGTCCAGGTGTTAATACCACTGCGTCAATCTGTGCATAACCCCAGTTACCGTAGAATATTGTTTGACCGTTTGATGCTGTGGTCTGACATAAAGTACCAGCACTTGGTGGTGGTGCTATTATTAACTGGGGAAACAGCTGAATCATTTCATTAAAATTAAATGATAATGTCCATTTAAACCAGATACATATTATGCTCATATATGACAGTAACATTTATAAACTAATTATGAACATATTATAAGTGACCAAAAATGCCCGAGAATGAACTCCTCAAAAAACTTGAACAAATAAGGAAAGAAGTAATTCAGCCAGTCCTAGGAGATGTTGAGATACGTCCCGACCAAATCATAGATTTTAGGGTAATAAACTCATATAGCGGGAGGTCAAAGGTAGGCGTAATTTATATGGACGGTGAGGGGTTAAGGGAAATACTAATAGGTGCGGTTCATCTCAACAAATTAGAGGAGTGCATTAGAAAGAATAAGACTATCTCGATTAAACGCAAAATACATAACAACATACCACAAACTGAAATCATATGTTGAGGTGTCTCAATGACCAACTTGGTTGTCGAGTTAAAGGAATATGGGTTTAGGTTTTTTTTAGATGATAACCCACACGAGTCTTATTTTATTAAAGATAACACCGATTATTTTGTGTTCACGGTTGAACTTGACAGAGAAGGGAAAGAGTTTATTGATGAGAAATATGAGAACATGGGCGTAAAAGACTTAAAGTATTTGTTTTGTGAACTCATAACGAGACCAAACGACACATTAAAATTGTTAGGGATAGACGCAAAAGTAGACAAATTGGTTATCGAGTATTCGTAAAAAAATAAGGTACCTTTTTTCTTTTTTCATATTTTCTCGTTTAATGCCTTCATAAATCTTAATACGTCTTCTGCTTTTATGTATATTATATCAACACCATTTGACAGAGCAAATATCCCTTCGCTCTCGAACACACCAATTATTTTATATGTACCTATTTTATATCCTAAGAACTTCTTTAGGTAGACATTTTTACTCATTATCAATAATGCTTTCTTTCTATTGTTCTTGTCCTCTAGGTACTGATAGTATTCATTAAGTCTATAGATGTTTACGTTGTTACGTATAGTGGTGAAGTCCTTCATAATAATGACCTCAGCTCTGCAATTGACCTTATGTATATGATATCCCCATCATATGACTTCAACACTATCGCTCTTTTTGCTTCATCATAGCCGAGAATTACCACCCTCTTACCTTTAAACTTCCTTTCTTGTTTTGCTAACAGCTCTCCTACACACTTCAGTAGCTCGTGCTTTTTTGAGGATATATACCTCATACTGGTCAAATACTATTTGTGCAAATTAGTATATAAGTATATACGTTAATTATTCGTGCTTTTTGGCGTACCTTACCAGTAACCCGAGACCTATACCAGCAACCACCGCTAATATCAACAACAATATAGGATTAATACCGCTTGAAGATGGGGCTACTGGGGTTGTCTTTGACTCTGTAGTCTCGAGTCCTTGATTGTTCAACACTAGATACGCTAATGCTGACGGTACGTACGCAAACGTTTGGCTAGGAGTAAAACTAATCTGATCAATATTATCTCCAGAATCTAATACACTGTTTACATACCACCCTTGTTCACTGTATTGCTGTCCTTGGTTGAATATCAGCTCTTCATTTAAGTCAAGAACTATACCAACTGCATTCTGTGGTGGATTTGAGACCCCCGCTAGACTGTTAGGTATTGGTGCAAAGTAGCATTGGTTACCTACAATATAGATGTCTGGTCTGAAGACAACAGTATAATTAGATGAATTACATACAGTTTGACCAGGCGGGATTACGTAAAGTTGATTATTCTGAGTAACGATAAACCCACCTACATTAGTGCATTCATTTGGCGTTAATACCACGGGCTGATTAAATTGAGCATAACCGCTTATTTGACCAATAGATTCAACATTAAACTGACCGTATGTGAAGATGGGGTAAATATTAATTTGAGTGGTCTGGTTTTGCAGAGCTAAATCATTAAGTATAGTAAACAAAGTACCCGCTTCTTGCACAACTGCACTAGGATTGCACTGAGGTATATTAATGTTGTATATAGTACCATTAAGTATCTGATAGAGCTGTTGTTGTGTAACCCCGTTATTATGATAGTACTCCCATAAATAATCAGCATACCCAACTAAGTTTAGATTTTGTAAGTATTGATAATACTGAGCAATAGCTTGTAATGAAAGATAATTAGTCACGCTAGACGGCGACTCAAATGTTAAATAATTTACTGCACCCTCTGTGATGTCTAATAAAATCGCTACATTTGTAAAGTTATGATTCCAGCTACTGTTATAGCCAGCTATTTCATCAAGAGTTACAGCACCATCATTACTTACTTGTACACGTAATTGATTGATGGAAGTAGGTGGCGATATATTTTTAGAAATAATTAAATATGGCAAAACAGTGGCTAATCCTAGTGGTACTTCTTCAACTATTGCATCATCGAATGTAATATTAAATTGACTAACTTGATTACCGTTTTGGTCATAGAGGACAGCTTGGTATGTGGCTGTAGGGTCACTAAATAAATAAATTATGTCACTTGTTGAGCCATTTACATTTAACCTAACACCGAAACCCGCTGGAATTTGAGTATTGTTAAAGAAGACTACCAGCGGGCTTACTGATGATATATTTGCAGTAACTGTACCACCATTAAATGTTATACTCATTTGTCCTAACTGAGATAGGTTTTGCAAAGTTATAGCATAAGCTTGTGCTGAAAGTATGAAGTTCTTTATGTATGGTTGTAGAGAATTAAGAAATTGATTTACTACATATTCTTGATAGTTCTCAACACTCTGTATGTATGCGTAATAATCGTTATAGTTTAAATAAAGGATTTGGAGTAAATCATACTTTAGACCAGCCTCAAAAGAAGATATATTATTTATAGCATTAGCCATTGCGTTTTGTAAAGCATATAATAACCTTACTACATCTTGAAATTGGGCTTCATCTTCTTGAATAATAGTAGAAAGTTCATTACTTACAACTGGTTGAGCTGGATTACTACAGAAATAGTTACAAACTACACAACCTATAATTGACCCAGCTATTAACCCTCCTACAACAATCCATCCAGGTGGCGTTGCCCCTACTGCTAAAATTACTCCAGCTTCAACAAGCCCCGCGGTGGTAAATCCCGTTATTGCACCAGCTAGACAGTTCTGAAAGGTCATACTAAATACAAAATAGACTATACCCATTTATATCCTCATAGAAATCTGTTCAAATTAATATACGCACTTTTAAAGTAGTCATATTAAATTAACTTGATGAGCCTAGAGTCTGTTAAAAATATACTCTCAAGTTATATATCAAAGATTGAGATAATCGGACATAAGAAGTCTTTAGTAGTAGAAATCAGATTATACGCGAAAGACCAAGAGGCATATAACTTCTTGTACAACAATGCATCACTGTTAGGCTCAATTGATAACATTGCACAATTATCTCAAGTGGCATATAACTATTTCAAGAAACTTGATGGAGAAGAGATTGCCCAAAAAGCTGAAAAATTAATTAAAGAAGACCAAAAGCAAAAACAAAAACAAGAATAACAGAAAAAAATAAGTTAATCATTTTTTTCTTGTTTCTGGACTTTCACGGGTTCTCCTTCTTTTTTCAGTTGATTATATACGCTTACCACATTCTTCAGCATCCTAATTTGCCTCTCTAAGTCCTCACCATCACTAAGGATTTCATACAAAATGTCAAGTATTACGGCTTTAAATAAATAACGTCTGGCCTTTCTGCTGAAGAACGGCAATAACACTATTATATCAAAGATGATACTGGACAGTGATGAAATATCTTGTAACAATGTCATCTCCCAACACCTAATATAGTTATAATGTTTGCTGTCATTGTTGAACCTAACATAAACCCATTCATTGCCTTTTTATTCACTACTCTTACAGTGGTTAGGTTTATAACATATCCGTCTGGATAGACTTGAATCACCTATACATCACCGTTACATTCTTTATTACCTTCTCACCTATTAAGCCTTCATTCGCCAAAATCGTGACAATTTTGCTGTACTCCCTACCACCCGTTAGATTTCTCCTAACATAGTTCACGCTAGCATCTAACGCATTGTCACGCTCACCATTGCGGGCTTTCTCTATCATATCGTTGATAAACTTAAAGTACTCATCAAGATATTCGGGGCGTGGAAGAATAGTAGGGTGAAGAGTCCCAGATTGGTACAAAGGATACATCTTTACATATCTAAACGGGATGGTGTACATGTCAACATAATGGTATTCTAAATAGGGTGGTATTGGGTTTGAGATAACGGGTTTTCCTAAATACGTCATCTCTAACGCGGGGAGACCAAAACCCTCCAACCCCGTTAGGTTCAGCATAACACTGCTGTTATACATCAAGTTCTTTAATGTAGTCTCATCTAGTGATCCGAACCCTATGCATTTAACTAACGGGTTCTTAATCTGGTTACAAACGCTCAAGTCAGCTATTATAACACCCTTATACCGTTTATTATACATATTGATATATTTTAATAAGACGGCTGGAGTTTTCCTTACGAGATTATAGGATATTGAGATAAAGTCAAACTTCTCTGGGCTTTCACGTATAGGTGCCTTAGCGAATTCATGGTTCACCTCATGTCTGACGGCTGGGTATTTGTAGTTACGGGACAAAAATTTGGCCCAATTACTGCAGGGGATTAAAGGCTTAGGGAAATTGTTGAGTTGAACTACCTCATTATCGCTAAGCACCCATTCCACAACATAATAAACCCATTTGTATCTAGTCCTAGAAAAAATATTGGGGTTCCATACACCCATATACCCGTCTGGCAAATTGAAACGTTGTAACTTTATCATCATGTCTTCAGCAACTTTCATTGTAGACCTAGCGGGAAACGAATATATTTTCATTTTCTCACCTTCAATCGCTTCTCTATTTTTGCGTAAATCCTATCAAACTGACTTACGTCTACTGCCTCTACATCGTGTTCTGTTGAATTAGTAGGTAGGTGATACATCCCTCTAAGGTCTTCAATAAACCACTGAGGTATTCCGAATATTTGCACCGTTTTTTCATTTATGTGTTTGAGGTGGTTGGTCATATCATTATAATTATGAATATAATGAGGAATAAAAAGAATACCACTAATGGATTCGTTAACGCGTTTACGAAATCTTGAAAAGAAAAATTATTTAAAAAAGAACTCATGGCTTTACACCTTGGTCAGATTATTGCACCGTTTGAGGCTAGCTTTATGAGCTGGTATAAGCCGTAACCCGCTAAACCAATTCCTATACCATTTATTAATCCCATATTGGGGAACAATACGAATATTATTATACCCACTATTAACGATATTAATGCACCTGAAGCATGTGATGGGGATTTGTAGACTATGTAAGCACCACCGATAACCCCCACGGTAACTCCAATAAGCTCACTGAGGTCACCAGTAAGCCCTGAGATGTTGAACCTCGATACCGATTGCGGTAACTGGAATTGCATACTCATTTAGATCATCCTCCTACAGTTGATACGATTGTAGCGGGTACAGTAGCACGAGGCATTACTCCCATACGCCTATTATAATATTCTGCCCTAGCTTGAGCCACGGCATTTGCAATCTGTGTCCTGACGTTACCAGACCTCATTACTTCAGTCCATAGGGTTACTCCTCCTAGATACCTAGCTTGTGCATCTTGGTCTGTCCTAAACCTCTCCATAGCTCTGGTGTAATCTTGAACCATTTGCGGTATCTTATTGATTAAGTTGTTGAGACCTCTTTGGGCCACCTCATTTGGTCTTAAGTTCTTATACTTCCCCATGGCTCCTCAACTTATAATAATGATAAGGGCTTATAAAATATGAACATTTTATGAGCATTCGTGAGACTGTAAAAAGTGAACACATATTTAAAAAGCATAAAATGTGGTGGGCTAAAACTATCTTGATGAGCCAACCTACTACTTCACAAAAAGGAGGATTCGGTGAAAGTCTGATAAAAATAATGATATTGGTAGCGGGTATCATAGCCCTCGTAGGCGTACCAGTAGGCTTGTATATGATTTTTCAGTTAGTTGCGATGCACATGGCGTTCAGTGATATGAGTAACGCCGTATCACAGTCAGCACTCAGTCAAATAGCGTATAATATTACACATATCCAAGAATACGGTTCGATGGCTCAAATGCAACTTGGATATGGTATTTCTATGTCTAACGCAGACAACAATATAGCTCTATTCGGCCTCCTTATAGGTTTCGTTATTGATGTACCGATAGCGATTTTAGTCTACCGAGAATATAAGGAGTTAGATTGAACATGTACTACGATACTTTACTAGAATACGTGAACAAATTAGTAAGCCTTAAGAAAAGTTTATTATCGCCCGATGAAATTATACAATATTTACAATCAACAATCAGATTGGGAGGAGGCAACGTAAACGTAAACGCCCGAGAAGTAGATGACTAAGCCAATTTATTTTTTTATAAAACTTATAAACCAGTATGCTCATTTTTTATATGACCAGATATGGCTCAACCAAATCCCGAATATGTTGAAAAAGGTACCGAATTTTTATATAAGGTAGCCCTAGTTTACGCAAACCATTACTCAACACCCTCACTTTACGAATGCACCACTAAGTTAAAGAAGGCCAGGCATATTATCATACCTGACGGTGCAAGTTTAGGGTACATAGTACTCCAAAAAGGTTTAGAGTATATGTTAAGCCATACCGAATTAATAGCACCTCAACCAGTAAGATACGCGTTAATCCTAAACGATAACATCACAGCACTGAAAAACGTGATTAAATTGCCTGACACTATAAACCCAGAAAAGAACTACGCCCTAAGCATATACATTAACGATGATAAAGCACTTATAGAGCTGACCGAATTAGATGATGAAGTTAGAAACGATATTATTGACTCAGTGTGTTATCGCCCTTCTCCTTTTAGGTGATAATATGTGTGCTGAGATTAAGATAGAGATAGAAGGGCTTAAGGACGGCAGTTTAAGAATAAAGTTTAAAGGCATAGATTTAGGAGAATTAAGCGAAATTAAGGTTACAGATGAGCTGAACACACTTATCAGCTTAATCAAGTTAAGTGAAGAAATAAAAGACTCAAGTGACTTTCGCAAAGCAGTACTTAATGAGATTCAAAACCGTTTGGTAAAACTCTTGGCGTGGTATTATACAGAACTCTAAGTGTTTGTATTTGTACCTGAGCCTAAGTTAAGCTGTTTTTTAACCACATCTACAATCTGTTGCACTAAATCTGGGCTAATCCTTACGCCTAATAAACTGAGAACCGTAGCCAACACAGCACCTAAGTTCTGTTCTTTATTTGACTTAATGATGTTGTACCTTTCTAGATTTGCTATAATATCGCCTAAGTAGTTAGGCGTTAAATTACCCGTTAAACCACCGAACAGACCTAGCTCATTACCCAATACGTGTTTACTGAAGTCATAGAACCACCTTTCGTTATAGCCTATGAGCGTAAGGTAGATATTCGTTAACTCCTTCAACTCGTTCAGCTTCTCTTCTTTGTCCTCTCCATCAGATACATTAAAAGTCACGAGCTTGTCATAGATAACATTCGCAAAAGCTGACGCCATCTTTAACCTCTGTAAGAGCCACTGTTTATAGATGTCAGCAAATGTGGCTGTATCGCCCTCATTGATTTCGAAATTAGGCTTTTTAACTATTGTAGGCATATGATATTCTACGCCCTCAGCTTATTAAGTTCATATTCTCAAGATGAGCAAATTATTTGTGCATTTGAGCGAATATTATGCATATAGTTAGGGCAATTCTGTGAATTTTTCTAATATATTAAATTACCCCTCTGTAATTCTTACTCATCCACCACTCTTACACGCCACTTTCTCTCCATTTTTTTCTCACTAACCAGAGCAAAACTGGATTTTTTTACACACTGCGGGTATATATTTTCAAAACGCAAACAAACACACGAACTAACGCGTTAATTAGTCTATACGGTGATTAGCTGACTTTCTTACGCGTTAACTATAGAACATACACACACACACACATTATAGAACATGCGTACGTTTACAATTTAGCACATTCTAGAACGCAAATATACGAGACCGCGTCATACAGCCTATATGGTGGTAGTGGTGGTGGTGGTGCTGGGG